>JADMIO010838836.1_pt1 | contig 109490 bp, 183 predicted proteins | sample 8958161 | NCBI WGS metagenome assembly JADMIO01 (sample SAMN16585339, study PRJNA669376) | soil metagenome | isolation source: Crop rotation soil | place: USA: Cullars Rotation, Alabama | collected 2011
CGCGACTTCAAGTCACGTGAATTCCAAGCTTCGGATCCCACTGTGCTGGAAAGTGCCCTGTCTCCGTTCGTTCCGTGATACAAGAGAGCAACCCCGTTCCCTTGATCCCCCGATTTATTCCAGCGCCCCTTTTCGTCCGTTTGGCTACCGCTTCCCTCACCCGCGAGATAAACCGGATGGCCATCAATCGTTACCCAATGGCCCTTCTTCTCGTCCTCGCCCGCAAACTCGCGCTGCATCTGCGCTGGAGTCGGTTTCTTTTTCTCTATCGGCCCGTTGATATTGGGTACCGTCACTTCCGGCATGCCGTCCGGGCCTAATGTGGAAGCTCCTGCGGGGTTTGCGTTGGGGTCTGTGATCGGAACGTCGTCTGGTAACTGCGGGAATTCGATCAAATCCCGCATCTTGTTTTCATCTTCTCGTGTTTTGGTAACCGCCCCGTGATACAGCGCCTTGATATAATTCTCAATTTGGCGTTGCTCTTCCTCTGCGGTAACTGCCTTAAACTTAAACTTGGGGTATTTCCCGTCTGTGATTTCAAAATTTAGATCAACAAGTGGTCGGATAAGCTGCTCGTTAATCGCCACTTCGCTGTCGCCGCGAGTGTAAGTTACAACCATCATGAAACTGTCGTCTTCCGTCTCGGCGCGAGCGTAGCTTCCTTGATTCTGACCTTGCGATGCGCGGCTTGACCCGAATCCGATAAGGCCGGGCATCAAGAGAGCTAGTCTTATTTGCTCATCACACCATTCGAGAACTGGGACGAACGCTTCCCCCGCACGTGGGGCGGGATACTTCGGGTCCGCTGTGATCGTGCTCGGCAGGATCAGGCCGCTTTTGGTCTGAAGGTCCTGCATGAACTGTTTCAGTAAATTGCGGTTGGTATTGGACGTCGGCCCGTCCTGAGTGAATACCCAGGTCGGCTCGCCGTAGCGCTCCATCGCGATGCACATGAACTTGGAAAGAGAATCCTTAATCCAGTAGGGCCGGTACGCGGCGCGCAAGTCGGAATCGCCATACATATTTGAGAACTTGCGCCGATACGTATAGACAAAAAACTTGTCAGCAGGTAGCTGTTTCCGAGCTTGACGTATGCCGTCCTTGAGAAGATTACCATAGGCATCCATCTCGAACTCAATCCCATGAGGGTGGCGGAATTTGAGATCACTGAGGCCGATCTTCCCTTCGTATTGTGGATCATCGATTGGTTGCCAAATCTTTTCGGCAATCGAAAAGCCGTAACCCAATGCGGAGAGCATTTCCAAAATCTTCGCGTCAAAACTCCCCGGCATCTGTTCGAAATTGAACTCTACAAACTTCGCTATCTCTTCCGCTATCTGCTTCTGCTGCTTCTCTTCCTCCCCAAAATCCGCCGGCTCTATCTCCCATCCCGCAGAGATAACCGCGAACTGCTTAGCCGTCATCGCGGCCTTGACCTGCTCGTCCTGCATCATCTTTGTGTAGATTTGCAGGCCCTTTTTCCCGACTAGCTCATCTGGATTGTAAGGGTAGGGATTTTGGGTGAAGAGGTAGGATAGAACCGTGGATACTTCGCCGTAGGGATTCTGTGTGGGAGAATCCGTCATCTGTACGGCGTACTTCTCTGCTTTGGGCTTACGTGCGCGTGGGATTTTAGACTTGGGGGGCATCTACGTTGCGGTTAAAGGTAGAGCTATACATAGTTAAGGTCAAGCACAAAAAGCACTATTGAGTAGATTTTTTCTACCAGTCGGGTCGGATGCGTTCTCCGGGAGTATTGGTACTCTCTCCCCAATCGGGGCGGTTGGTGCGTTCGCCTTCGGCTGCGGGCATGGTCATCTCAGGATGTTCCGCCAGCACGTTGTAAGCTCCAGAACTCGCGTCTACTTGGTCGTTTTTTACGCTTGAACTGGTAGAGGGGAACTGCTCCATCTCATCCAAATAGGCTTCGTTCCAAGCCCCCTTGCGCATCATCACGTTTTTGGCTTCCGCCTGAGAGGCAAATGGCGCCGCTCTGTATATCTTCTCCCGAGAAGCCCTGAATCCTTTAACGACATACTGCGGGAGGGAGGTTACATAGTCGGAAATAACGGCTATTCCAGACGACCCCGGCTCCTGCTCTATCCAGATTTCCGTTCCTTCTTCGTCACCTAAGGCCGTTTGTTGAACCACCTCCTTAACGGCTCCAGGGGTTTTTCGCACCCTCACTACGTGCTCCACATAGAACCTTTGGCGGTAGTAGCTCATCTTGACACCGCAAGTCCAAGATGGATTCTTGTTCTTATCCTCTTCCGTTGCCGCTAAATCCCAAAACCTTATTCGCCGCACGTCTTCTTGGTGGGGAACGTCATCCACCGGCTGGAACCATTCCCGCCTGAACATCTTTCCTGGCGGTTTTGCATTCCAATTCCCGTTGGCTATCGCCTCGCGGGTGTACGGGTCCAACTGGGCAAGACTCCGCATATAAGCGATCTTGTCGATAAAAGGATTGTCATCGAGTTTCGCTGGGATATAGAGGCGCGGCTCCGAATTGGGGTTACAAGGACACTGACAGTCTATGCTCGCGCATGGCTCCCGCCAATGAAAGTGCTCACAAACGAAGCATGGCTCGTCTCTGAGATTGTCCGCATTAGGGAAACTGATAAACCGCTTCTTGAGCCAGATAGCACCGGGGCCGATCGGATTAGCCCCAAGCCGCATACGCGGGGGAATCTTCACACCCTCGGCCCGTCTCAACCGGGAAAAGAGGAACGTGTAGGTTATCTCGTTGGGAAATTCCGCCGCTTCATCGAAGGCAATGAAATTATAGTTAGCAGACCCGTACTGCCAGCGGTCGTCATCCCTCGCGAGATAGCCGAAATTGAGTGTTGCCCCGCTTGGGAATTTCCAATATTTCCCGTCGCGCCATTGTGCGTCTGTGCCCGATAGCCACTTTTTAGACAATGAGATGGTGGCCCCCGGCATTTCCAGCTCGGCGAATGTTCGGCGCAGGATTAAAGCGTCGTAATTGGGCTGATCGGCGTATTGGAGAGCCGCAATTAGTATGGCTGAAGTTTTCCCTCCTCCCCCGGCGCCGCCATATAAGATTTCGAGATTCGGAGCGCTTAGGAAGGCTTCCTGTTTGGGGCTTATCTCTTTAGGGCAATACTTCGATAGGTAGGGAGGCGGAATCAACTGCCGCATGTTCTCCATGAATCGTCGCCGCTGCTCGACCGACATGGCGGCGAACTTCGATTCGAGAACCTTAGTCTGGGCTTTGTCCATTCCCGTTGTGTGGGGTTACGTCAATCAGCTTGACTAGCTCGGGGGCGATTAGTTGCGCTTCCGACCATGCGGCCAGAAGCTTCGCCATATAGGCAGGATCGAGAGTATCGGTCTGTTTGATTTCGATGGGCTTCTCGGGGTCGCCGGTCAGCTCTAAAGATTCCCGTCTGCCCCAGCGTTGAGGGAACCTACGCTCAAGACGCCACGCCGCCGCCTGCCACGAGAATTCGTGAGTCTTCTCAACTGTCGTTACCGTCCCATCCGGTCCAGCTACGACCTTCTGCTTGACAACATCGTATCCAGCGGCGGCTTTTCTTATCACGCTCGCATCATCATGCTCAGATTCGGCTAGAGCCTGCGCTACTGAGTCGGAAAACCTCTTATGAATCCCACTCTTGGAATTGGCACCACGCTTCAACCATTCGTGTAGGGTATCCTTGCAGACCCCCGCGAGCGCTGCCGCTGTTTCCAAATAGGTACCCGCCCGGACTGCATTAACAATCAGCTCTTGCGCTTCCGGTGTCAGCTTAGTCGGGCGCCCGCCCACGTTCTTACTCATGGAAATATCGCCGTACACCTCACCGCATGGTCATCCATCGGATAGCATGGGTTAACGTTGGCACATCCGAAACAGAGGATGAGGTAAATCAGTGCCCAGTAATAAACCCACGGCTTTTTATCCAAAGGGAACACCGCGTTGTCCCAATCGGTTGCCTTATTGAAAACCCGCTTCAATTCGGTTCGCCGCTTCTGATGCTTGAACACCTTTCGGTGCCATTTCGGTTCAGACCAAAGCCAACAGTCGGCTAAGCCAAGATCCATCCGACGCTTGACGCTGGCATGGTGGGTAGTGCGGCTCATATCCCTCCCTCTTGCCCCGTCAGATGCTCCGGCTCTTGATCCCAGTAGACTATCTTCGACCCCTCAAACTCTAATTCTGGCTGGACTTCCACTAATCCCCTTAGAGCTTCTGATACGTAGGCTTTTCGTTCCGGCCTGCGAAATACTAGCAAAAATCCAGATTGGCCGGCCCCAATTAGCTTTCCCCCATAGGCCCCGGCCTCCATCGCCGCCCCCAATACTGTCTCTATCTCTTCACTGGATACGTGGGGGGAGAGTTCCTTTTTGAGCTTCCAGCCTTCACCGACAAGAGCCCCGAATGAGTGAATGTCGTGCTCTGATAGGTAGTGGACCCCGAGGCGCGCCATGGCCGTAAGTTCTCGCATTACGTCTTGATGCTGGTCGAAGGTTCTGGCTTGTTCTCCTGCTAACTCTGCCGATTGGCGCTGCTTACCGACGAAGAAAAGGCTAATGTTTGCCTGGAGTTCTTTGATAGTAGACTTGGGAAGGGGGAGCTTGTTTACCGTGAAACAATCATCATCCCCCTCATGGAATTCAATGAAGTTAAGGCCGCCGAAGGCGCACGCGATTTGATCCTGAATGCCTCCTGCTTCACCGAGGATCTCCCGCTCTATCCTGATTGCTTCTTTGGCTAGTCTCTCTTTAGAGACCATCTCCCCCCGTAGCCCATGGAGGGCGTGAAGCATCGCAACGGTAAAGGCAGAAGAAGACCCGACCCCCGATTGCCCCGGCAGGTCCCCATCGTAGTGAACCTCCACGTCCTTGACGTTGAGTAGTTCAAGGCAGGCCCGCGCCGACGGGTGTTTGATCTCTCTAGTCTGCTTTACCTGTTCTATCTCAGACCAGACGACGCGGGAGGTGTGGGAGAAGAAGGGGGGGAGCTTGCGGCAGGAAAGCCATGCGAATTTGTTGATGGTACACGAGAGGACGGCGCCCCCGTTGCCATTAAACCACTCGGGGTAATCGCTCCCTCCACCGAGGAACGAAACACGAAACGGGGATTTACTGAGGATCAAGGGGCGGGATCTCCCAAGGTTTTATCCTCGGAAGATTCAGCGCCACTATTGGCCTAATCTTTCCCGACTGAGACATAAGTTAGTGATAAGATAGCACAGTTTAGAGTTATTTTCCCCTCCACTCTTCATACGGGATTGCGAAGTCCCGGCGCGCATAGTCCACTGACATTCCCGTATTTAAAAAAGCGGGGTGCGCTTCGTCCTTGTAGTAACGTTGCGCCCGTTCGTGAACAATGTGCCGGATTAACAATTCCGTTTGGGAAGGGCCTTGATCCTCTTTAGCTAAAGACATTCGCTCTTTCCAGAGCAATTCGATTTCATTATCTTTCATTACGTCAGATCCTCCTCTTTGCTGGGGTTATACCGTCTGCTTCTCAAGGTGCGCAAATATTCTCTCTACGTTCCGTTTGGTTGCCAGCCTATCGCTCCGCTCAATCCACATGATACCGCACAGGTTCGCCTCTTCCCCCGTGCGACTGGCCCACTTTAAAAGAAACTGTAAATCTTCCTTATCGTGGACGGTCTGAAACGCCGCGCCCTTGCCGTCTAGTATTGCGCAAAGCTGATAGCCCCGCTTCATTTAGTCTCCCTTAACTTGTTTCTGACTCAGCACGGCCCTGATGGCGGCGCGACAAATTGCGAGAGGGGCGGTTTCGGCGATCACGATTCCATATTTTTCGTATTCCGAGGCAAACATTCGCTGAAGTTCCCTTTCTGCGTCATCTTCCCACCAAGGGGTCAATTCACACGCCCAACCGGCTCTGCGCTCATCAATCTGAACCGCATACGCTAACCGAATCCTCTCCACCACTTTCCACGCATAAGTCATGTCGGTGGAATAGTCTGCCAGCAAATCGTCGATATGCTCCTGAACTTGCCGGTGAGCACCGTAGGCGCACCCGCAGGTTACGCCATACTTCGGGTTGACGTGGTTGACCAAGGTGCAGCCCATGACCTTCTCGGCAATCAATGCGTCTAGCTCTGGCCCCGCCTCAAGTTTATCAATCTCTTCGTTCGTCATGATCTTCCCTTCTTTGACTCAAAACCGCCTTCAAGCTGGCCCGGCAGATTGAGAGCGGCGCCGTCTCTCCATACGCATTCCCGAATCCATCTCCTATCTGAATCCCGCAGACCCACAGATCCTCCCGCTTGTTGAAGGTGAGGCCGAAGTGGTAGGGGAGGGCCTTTTCGACGATTTGCCAAGCGTCATAAATGTCGGTTGAGGGATTCCAATCATCCAACAAGCTTCCCACTGGGCCAACTGTCTTCCACACAATCCTATCTTCGAAATGGGTTTGAACCTCCCAGCCCATTGCGTTCTCGGCAACTAGAGCATCCAGTTCTGTCCCCGCCGGCATGTTGTCAATTTCCTCTGGCGTCACGTCCCGCTCCTAGCCTTCACCCGTCACCACGCAAGCATCCGGTTCTTCTTCCAATTCGATCAATTCGATGTGCCCGTTGCAAAAGTAAACACGCTTGCACGATGGGCATTTCACGTTATAGACAAACTCAGCGTCGATATGGCTCTGCTCGCCGCAAATGCAACTGACATCCATGCACACATTTGTTCCTTTCCATTGAATCCAAGCGTGCGGCTCGCCCTCTCGCTTCTCTTGAATCTCCCATGCCTCATCTTTATTTTTAGCTTTCTTTATCACTGGATTTCCCCTTCGATTGAGTGTTCATCGGACCTTCTTCCTTACCAGTTCCACCCGTTTTCTCATTTCCTCCACCGCGTTTCTCCCGATCACCTCATCGTACAAATTCCCAAGCGCCCAGCGGATTTTCCCTCTCACAATGGGGTCCTCGGGGTTTTCCTTCGATAGCTCAGATATGGCGGATAGGAGTTCTACATCAGAGAGGGTCCACGCCCGCCATGCGATTTCAGGGTCAATCATCGTCGTCTCACAGCGCCCGTATTTTTTCTAAAAAGGCTCCCAGATCGCCGCCCTCATAATAAGACTTTGCACGCTCTTGGAGTATTTCGTCCTCAATTTCTGAACGTGAGAACGTTTGTAAATCCGCAAGACCGCCACAATCCTCAAAGGGCGATGGGCACGAACAGCCGCTATCTCGCGCCGTATAAAGCTGTCCCGTTTCCTTGTGGCGCCAAATAACCCGGAGGTCGAATTCGTACGAACCACTTGAGTAATCAATTTCCGCGACCGGCTCCAACCCGAATTGTTCGGGACTATAATACACGTTGAACTGACTCACTTTGGCACCGCCTTTCTTTTCTTCACCTTGAACCACTCTTCCTTCACCCCCGCATTTGCAAACCCATTGTTCACATCCAGCATTTCCGGTATCTCACCACGGGTATACGAGAGGGGCGACCAGCCGCCTGCATCGTGGAGGAGCCAGAGGATGGCTTCCCGGCACTGGTTGAGCTTGGACTGTAGCTTCTGCTCGCGGGTCATTTGTTAAATCTCCGCTGCAATTCTCTCTTGATTTCTCTCCTGAATGCTCTCTTGAATTTCCGCACGGAAATACCATACTCCGCGCACGCCTCGGCCCATCCGTCTGTTCCGTGAATGTTGGGATAGCAGATGCGTAGGCGCCTCTCGTTTACTAGCTTGCGAATTAGAAATTTCACCGCCTGATCATCATCAAAGGGGCCGGAGCACCCCCAGAGTCGGCCTACTTCCTTGTCGTCTGCCTCCATTCATTTCTCCAGTAGCCGCGCATTCGGCGGTGGAACGGGCAGCTTATTTCTCAACGATCTTTCCCGGTTCCTCTCTCGCAAAAGATAGACTTCCGCGAGGTTGCGCTTCTGATTGCAATCGTAACAAGCCGCCACTGAGCTTTTGTCCATTTCACGCCGCGAATCCAGTTTCGAATAGAGATGGTCTAGCGTCAATAAGTCTGGGTCGTGATGCGATTCGGCTTGCGGCTTCATTAGCTTACCACACCACCAACACAGGCCGTTCTGCGCCTCGAAATGGCGGAAACGAAGCTTGATATACCACTTGGCCTGCTTTCCCATTTCAGTGTCCGAGCAGCCGGCGTTTGAGCTTCACCGCCGCCATTCTCTCTATCTCTTCCCGTGTCTTTACCCCGAACTTGGATTCGATCATGGAGAGGTAGGAGGGGTCACTGAAATATTTCTGAAAGGCGGCGTCACGGAACTGCACAACTTCTGCCGAAGTTAGATTCTCATTTCCCGCTGGTGTGTATTCATATCCATGATGGGAATAGGTACGCCAGTCGTAGTTCCTTTTGTCCTCAGGGGTTTGATTCCACAAGGGGGCACCGGGGTAGGTCAAACAGCCGTAGATATTAAACCACTCCGTTTGCAGTTCCAGCGCAAGGTCCAATGTCTCTTGCATGGATTCGTGAGTATCTGAGGGAAGCCCGCAAATGTAGTTCCCGATGATGTTTATCCCCGCCGCCTTGATCCGCTCGCAGGTTTTCTTTATGTCCTCAATCCCGTAATCGTCCTTTTCGACTGAATCGCGCACGTCGCCACTTGCCGCTTCGATGCCCAAACACAACCACCGCATACCGGCGCGCCGTAGCATGTCTAAAAACTTGTCTTCAGTGCAATCTATTCTTGCGTAGCTCCAGCAATTCAATTTATCGCCCCAGCCGCGCTCGATGATTCCCTCGCAAATTGCCTTGACGTGGTTGTAATTCAAGACGAACATCTCATCTGTGAATTTGATGTTCGTCACGCCGTAGACTTCGACCAGCGTCTCGATCTCCTTCAAGACTAAATCGGTCGGCCACATGCGGTACATATTAACGTCCGCGCCCTTCGCTTTTAAGCGATCCCCCTCGTTGAACGGCGCGCTGATGTTACAGAAGGAACAGCTAAACGGACAATTTAAACTGGTTGCGATGCTGGCATACGGTTGACGCGAGGGTAGGCCCATTGCATGCCAGTTGTGCGCCCGATAAAGATGCATCGGCAATCGGTCCCACTGTCCACCGGGTATCTGTCTCAAGTCCCACACGTTGGCCGCAGGCTCACCCCGCACAATCCGCATTACACCGTCACCGTCCCAATACGCCACGCCGCGCAGGTTGGTCTTGCCTGCGGATCTCCATGAAGCGGGCGCCGCTTTGAGAAGTTCCAAAACGTTTTCAATTGCTACGGGGCCTTCGCCCGTTGCGACAAAATCCGCTTGCGTTTCTTTCAGTGTCAGTTCCGGCAGTGCTGCGGGATGACCGCCGATAACCATCAGGGGAATATCGGGGACCGTTTGCTTTAGCGAAAGACAGAAGTCGGTTACGGCGGGCATGTTCTGACTGGTCGCACTTGGCTGACTTCCGTGCGCGACCGCAATGGCAAGGCGCGGTTTGTCTTCCGTAACGACATTAGCCGTATGCACAGCGTTCAAGTTCAGAGCTTCTGCATCCAGAATGGCGACCGAAAACCCGCGCCGCTCCAGATAGCTCGCAATCAATCGGCACCACAACGGAGGTTCAACTGCCGAGATTCCATCGGCCAATCCCTGGAAGAGTTGGCGTTGGTTGCCGGGGTTTATGAGGAGACAGTCAAGCATCAATCGCCCTTCACATTCAGAACCTGCTTCAAAATATGCTCCACGTTCACAAGATCTCCCGCGTCTTCCATAACTCTATCGATATCCTTGTATGCGCCGGGAAGCTCATCGATCAGAGCCTCGGACCTTCGGCACTCAATCCCCGCCATCAATCGGTCAAAATCCTCCATAGTGAAACGCCGACGCGCTTCGTTTCGCGAGAAGTTTCGGCCAGCCCCGTGAGGGGCCGAGTCGAATGCGGCTTTATTTCCCTTGCCCGAAACGATATAGCTCCGCGTTCCCATTGAGCCGGGAATCACGCCCTTGTCGCCCTCGCGCATTTGAATGGCGCCCTTGCGGGTTACCCAGACATTCTCCCCGCCGTGATTTTCCTTTTGCGTGAAGTTGTGGTGGCAGTTTATACGCTCAGTGATTGCCGCCCCGTCCGCCGGTGGCATCTCGGACAAAAACGCCGCTGTAACGAGGTCCATCATTATCTCGCGATTGTGAAGGGCATATTCCTGCGACCATAACAGGTCACGAATGTAGGCCGAAAACTCTTCAGTCTTGTCTACGAGGTATGCCAGATCCTTGTCGGGCAATTTGATATGCCACTTGTCCATCAACTTTTGGGCCACCCGAATGTGCTTTTGCGCCAATACATTCCCAATGCCCCGGCTTCCGCTGTGAAGCACGAGCCAGACGGCACCCCCTTCGTCTAAGCATACTTCGATAAAATGGTTTCCGCTTCCGAGAGTGCCGAGTTGGAGATGCCAGTCTCTTTTAAGTTTCGTATAGTCGGCTTCGCGGTCGTAGCATTTGTGTTCCGTCAGAACGCGGTAGCGCTTCTCCGCTTCGCCTTTCAGTTCTTGATGCTTGGCGCCCGCCCCGAGCGGAATGGCCTTTTCGATCTTCAATCGTAACGGTTCAAGATTGTCCGGTAAGTGTTCCGCCCGGTATGCCGTTTTGGCTGCGATCATTCCGCACCCGATATCCACGCCAACCGCTGCCGGAACAATTGCGCCCTTCGTTGCGATGACGGAACCGACGGTCGCACCCTTGCCGAGATGAACATCCGGCATAACGGCAACGTGCTTATAGATAAACGGCAGGCTCGCGACGTTTCGCAACTGCTGAAGCGCTGACGGTTCGATATTCAGCGGATCAGTGAAAGCGAGGATTTTCCCTTCAATCATTTCCATTTTGCAATTTTCCCTTTTAGTTTGGCTGGACGGGTAGGGATCGAACCTACGGCATCGGCGTTAACAGCGCCGCGCTCTACCTCTGAGCTACCGTCCATTATTTCTATCCCTCTCGCTCAAAATCGGCTCCCCCTCAATCCCCCAGTCGATTCCATAGCCGTTGTATGCAAAGGTTGTTTGTGTCTCGTTTCGGTAATCGACTGACCAAAAATAGCTGAATACCCCCACGTCGCTTATCACCGAATGCCCGTTAGCAATCCCCGGTGGGACCAATATCTGATACGTGTCGTTCCCCTTAACGTCCCACTCGAATACTTCAGTTTCCCCTGTCTTCGGGTCCAGCAGTCCCATTCTCATCTTGCCATAAACACAAGAGCACAAGAGCCATGCGGAGGAGTGGCCGTGGAGTCCACGAATGGTGTTTTTGTTTTCGATTAGGATGTTCTCCTGCGCCCAACCTTCGGACAAATCAACTGAAACGAATGATTTATCGCGCCCGCTACAACTCGGAAAGGAACATTCAATTAGATTATTGCGTTGATGGCAGTAGCATGTCGCACCACTCGGGGGCGGGCCGTATAAGACCGCCGACGAATAGGCGAGGTTCTCCCATTTCTGGACATTCCAACTCTGGATTATGCTCCCTCTCTCGTCGTGCAACTGGAAGGGGAGGGAGACGCGCCACGCGAGCTTAGTCTTTTCGATGTTCATTTCATTTTTGGGGTGACGGACGGGATTTGAACCCGCATTCTCTTGGGCCACAACCAAGGGCTTTATCCAGTTAAGCTACCGCCACTATAATCATTTTACTGCCTCAATCAGCTTTTCGATCATAAATGATAGCTCATCTTGCCCGAGGCGTGGATGGACGCCAATAAAGAAAGCGTGTTCCATCAGGTAATCTGTATTCTTCAATTCCCCGTGTACCCGGTGCGGTATGTTTGCAAAAGCGGGTTGGCGGAGAAGATTTCCCCCGAATATGGGGCGGGTCTCTATCTTCGCCCCCTCAAGTGTTGCGACAACCTTTTCTCGCGAGACTCCATCTCTGCAAGTTAGTGCGAAGGCGTAGGGGGAGGGGTTCGCCCTTGCGTGTATCTTGGGGAGGATGAAATACTCGTCAAGGTGGTTCGCCTTTACTTCGTTATAGAGGAACCAGAAGTTTTCGCGCCTTCTCGAAATAATCCAAGGGAGTTTTTCAAACTGCGCGCACATGACGGCGGCCTGCATATCGGTCGCTCTGAAATTATAGCCGATACCAGAATAGGTATATTTGTGATCCCACTTTGGCGGCATGCCGGGAAAATTCCAATCAAAACGCTTTCCGCAACTATCGCTTTGACCTGGACCGCACCAACAATCTCTGGCCCATTCTGCGAGAGAGCGCGCTTTAATGGTGAGTTTTGGACTGTTAATGATGACACTCCCAGCCTGTCCCGCAGTAATGTGATGGGCGGGAAAGTGCGAGAGACTAGCGATATGGCCGAACGTTCCGGTGAGCTTGTTATCGAACGTAGAACCTAGCGAATCGCAGTTATGAACGAGAATCCCGTTTGCGAAGAACTCATTAGCGCCTTCTACCCTTACGTTGTAAACTTCTACTTTTGTTTTTACACTCCCTTGAGCAGTTTCGGGAGCGGGAAGGGAAGGGGGTCTCATAAGACTTCCCGCATATTTGGCAAGTTTTGGGATAACACTTTCTATCAACCCAAGATTGCTTGGATATCTTCTGATGCCAACGTCGCCCCTCTTCCGATTTATGCCAAGTTGGAGCTTTGAGTCGGGCAAGTTCCAGATTGGACATAACCACGGCCCGCAATTCATCATCGAAGTGCTGGCCAACGTGATCCTTGGGTCTGAGTAGCTCAAGGTTTTCAATTGTGTTGTTGAGCGGATTGCCATCCTTATGATGGACGTGAAAACCTTTTGGAATTGGCCCGAAATTATCGATCCAGATTTGTCGATGTAGCGAAACGGGCTTCTTGGTTCCGGCATGTGCGTGGAAGTATACCCGTTTGTGTCGAAGTTCTGATTCTGGATAGCGGAAATAGGGTGTTCCTCGATAGATGACTGTTTCGCGTTCCATGTAGTTAAGATATCAGATGGAGTTAATCTATCAAATCTTTTGACCCCCGTTGTCGTAATAAAGGGATGGTCGGGAGTCGCAGTAATCCCCAGTCTAGTTATTACTTCCTTGACGCCGGTCATTTGAGCAGCAAGCACCTTACGAAACCCTGACCTAGTCGCGACTAAATCGCCGGGGCGAATATCTTCAATATTCATCTCACCGCTTTGCGCAACGACCTTAGTACCTCTTGCTAGACAGTTATCCTCAGCCATCCACACGTCTTCAAAGTCTGCCCACGTTCTCACGGCAAGAGCATCGAACGGCAAGCCGAGGGGATGCGGCAACATTAAAAGCCGCGTCCGGACTCCCGCTGCTTCTGCAATTGCCTCGGGAGTCGGGGAATAGCTCTCCAGGTCAACATCAACGAATACTGGACGCAAGCGGCTTTGGATAATCGGCGCAAGGGTCGTGGGAAAACCAAGGGCGGGCGTTATCACCTCGTCATCATCTAGGATCGTCTTATCTACATCGCGTATAGTAGCGATCATCAGAAGATTCGCACTAGATCCGGAGTTGACGAGCATGAAGTCTCGGCACCCGAAATACTTCTGCATCAGCCCTTCAAACTTCTCCGTCCACTTCCCCGCCGTCAACCACTGATCCAGCGCCACTTCCACGAGGTTCGCCGTCTCGTTCTCGTCGAAGATGTGCTGACTGTAGTGAATTTTCGATTGGCCCGGCACAAACGGCGGGCGGGTTTGCTGGCGAATGTACTCGCGGGCGGATTCGATGATTTCTTCTTTGCTAAGTGCCATAAAGTTGCGCTGTTTTCTCCTCATCGGCGCGCTTAAGTTCTCTGCGTAATCTTTCACATTCGGTATTGAGTCTCGGTAATTCCGCTTCAATGACTCTCACGTACGTAAATAGCCACGCAAGACCGTCGCGCCGCTGAAATCTCTTCGGCTTCTTAACCCACTTTACCGAAGTTGTCTGGAATCTTTCGTTTGTAACGGAATCGTCCAGTATCCAAAGTAGGCCGAATGGGCCGTCTAGTTCACTCGGTTGGATTAGTCCCGCAGGGCAGACGACCGATAAAGACGATAGAAACTCTGCATAATGCATCCACTTTTCATCGCGAACCCAATCGGAACGACTCATCTTGATTTCAAAGCCGCGAATCCAGCGCGTTCTAACATCTACAACGGCTGCATCGACTCGTAACCCGCCATAAGTGAACTCGGGAATATAGACAGATCCCCAACCCCCAAGGCGGCGCAAGGTGTCATGGATAGACTTGAGGCTAGTCGGCATAATACGCAAACGTCCTTCTAAGCCCCTCTTCCAATGTAACCACGGGCGGCTCGGCTATCTCTCGTATCTTCCTGCAATCGGGTCTTCTCTTGCTCGGCGCCCCGTCGTGGTTCTCCTGTAATTCGGAATTGACGTTTCTCCCTGTCCCTCTTTCAGCCGCCGCCGCCAGTTCGACGAGAGTTATTTCTGAATTCTCATCCCCCACGTTGTAGACTTCCCCCGGTGTCCCTCTAAGTAAAGCCCCAAGTATCTGAATCACAGCATCGGAAATATAGCAGTAAGAACGGGTGGCCGTGGAGGAGTAGATTTTAAAGATGGACTTGCCGAGAAGGGCGTTTATGAGATTGGGGACCACGCGGCCATCGTTCAGCGTTTCTCCTGGGCCGTAGACGTTAAATGGCCGCAAGATGACAACGGGTAGCCCGTCCTCGCGAAAGTACGCCATGGCGATTGTTTCGCCGGCCCGCTTGGATTCGGAATAGACGGAGCGCTTATCAACCGGAGAGATATTCCCGCAGTAATCTTCCGGCGTGGGAATCGCCGCCGGCTCGCCGTATATTTCCACGCTTGATGCATGTGCAATCGCCTGGACAGTCGGCGCCCCGAACGGTGGGGTCGCCGCTTCCATTACGTTAAGGGTCCCGAGAAGGTTTACCTTGATAGTCTCTTTGGGGTGCTTCAGGTAAAACTCCGGCGCCGCGATGCTGGCTAGGTTCAGGATATAATCTGACCTCTGGAGTTTTACCGCCCAGTCTGCCGTAAGGTGGCAAATGTCCTGTTTTAAGATTTGTCCCGCATAGGGCTGTGAGGGGTGCGCGTAGTTGTCAAACCCGTTGATGTCCATCCTTGCGTCGTGCTCGACGTTCAGCCACTTTAAGAACTGAAAGACATACGACCCGATAAAGCCCGCCGCGCCGGTTATGGAGATGGTGGAGCAGCGGAGCTTGTCCAGGTCGATATAGGGAAGGATGGATTGGAAGTCTTGGTGGAGGATGGGGTGCAATTTAAACGTCTCCAATCCACACATGCGTGAAGATAGATATAACAAGCAATGCAAATCCTAGCGGGAGTCCTATTATCGCCGCTGGCACGAACCATAGGAAGTGCGCCAATACGGCGAGAATTCTGATGACTGGGTATTTTGATTCAGAAGCAACAGTCAATGGCAGAAAGAACCAGTAATTCCACAACCAATCCAATGCGGTATCACTCCAAGTATTCTTCATTCGACATACTCCATGCGAGACGGCCCGCGCACGGACTTGCGTTTATGGGCCTCACGGCTCCAATCGTCTCGCGTGTATTCTTGGAGTTCTCGTTCTATGGTGGAATCGATCATTTCTGTAATTCCTTTTTCGCCCAAAAAGCGACAGCCCTAGCGAGGCGTTTTTCCTTTTCATCCGTGCAATTGATCGAAGGGGTTTCGAAATGCTCGGTCGCCGTCCATCCAATAGGCCGATGATTAACCCACCAATTTAGAGCTGCCTCGGTTATTTCTAAAATCTCAGCGACATGCTTCAGTTGCGCCCGCCTCGTCATACTTCGATATACCCCCGCCCCCGCGCCCACTCGATGAAGTACAAGGTGGGATCGTCAAAGTACCGCTTGATCTTGGTTAGGAAGAATTCGTGAGCAGCGCGGCCATCTGTCTCAACTTCTTGGTCCGTGTATCTCATGAAGTTATCAAACAGCGCGGCTAGTTCCTCAATGGAGTGAGTTGAACGGGCTTGAACGCGAAACGATGGAACCTGATCCTCTTCTCCAAACAGCCAGTTATCCGCCACCACCACGGGAATCCTCCCCAGCGCGCACGCCTCAAAGAACCTGCACGTCATCCCCATTCCCGTCCCACCGGGGCACAGGGCAAAGGACCACTTGAGCATTCTCTTTACGTATTGCTGGACCATTACTGAATCGACAGGGGAGGGGGCGTTCCACTGGCTTGTCCAGGACCATTCGCCGGGGACCTTGGATAGGTGGAAAGCCTCGGCGACCTTCTCCCGCAGTCCATGCGGATCTCTTTGGCCGCAGAAGTAAAAGCCCTTCTCCGTTGGGGGTTGGTATTCGGGGGGATTTTTAACCAACTCCATAAGCAACATCGAGCAGCCGGGGCGAACCAACACTTTGGCATTTGCCGCCGACGGTTCCGCATTCATCGCCGTAACGAGACAGTCGTCCATCCACTTGGGGGCGGGGAGTCCGCCGAAATCTCCTTCTAAATCGTATACGTGTTTCCCCTCGTTCCCCTTGAAATATTCAAACCGATTGGGATGGAGTTTCCACATATCTTGATTGCGTCGGTACTGGCCGCAGAGGAATAGTTCTGCTTCATCGGGGCCGACTAGCTCGCAGTGCTTTTCGAAATGGTCGCCACTAAACGGGATCGAGCCACGATAGGCGGGCACTGAATCATAGTTGACAGGCGCGGGGGCGTGATCGTATTTAAAAACCTTTACTTTGCGCATTGCTTCCCTGCCTTCAGGATGGGGACGGTCACGCTACCTTCAGTTGTTCCCTTTGCGCCGGTAGTAGCGTAATTTAAGGTCAAGGTCGCGGAAGTAAGTTTCACTTCCAAATCGGCCTGCTTTGCTTTTTGTGCTAGCTGCTTTTTCTTTTTCTTCGGTGGTAAATACCAGTGACTCATCGCTTGTATCCCCTATGCGCCGACGGATCGAGCGCGTTACATTCACCGTACCAGTGAATTCGTATTGCCTCATTGGCGAACTTCAGCGTCCGTTCCAACGTGTGTTCCATAATGCAAAACCGTTCCCACGGGGCATCTGAAACCGGAACTTGTCCCTTCTTCCAGAAACTCAGTTCGATGTACTGAAGGGGTGTCGGAGGTGGTTTTTCGTTCATTCCGAAGGATTTCAATCCTCCAATTACCCATTCTTCATCCAAGCAATGCCACGCACCGCAAGCACATGGCCCATTGATCATGTCGCAAGGATCGGTACATGCGTTGTAACGTGGCGGCCAATGCTGCGGCACATTGATTATTTTCGGTGGAATCTCTATTAACACCAAGCGCCCCTCCCTTCAGGTGTTGCAATCGGCTCGCGCCCCTCGATAATCGCCTTGATCCTCTCCTGATACATTCTGTAGTTGTCCTCCGGTGTTCTTATCTTCGGCTTCTTTACTCCAGGGATTTTGGCTGAGAGTTCGGGGGTGCCTATCTTCTTCGCTATCAAGTCGGAAACAAGGCCGAACCTATGGCCGATTAAATTCGCTCTTGTCGCAAGGTCAATATCGTTTGAGTCAACCGTACCCGCCGCAATACAACTCGTCCCAGCCTTGTAAGGCTTTCAGGACTTCAAGTGGTATTGCATCGGGTACCATGTAACCTTTCTCGCCGGGAATCTCGATTAATCCATTCTCACGCTGAATCCCGACACCGCCGCGCCTCTCTCTGTAAACCGGCTCGTTCTCCTTGAACCACCTCTCTGCAAATTCATGATCGAAGGGCCGGTTGAATATCCACCATAGACCGTTCTCAATATCCTTGCGCAGGGGAGGGAAGTCGTAACGGTCTAAAAACACCGCGCCACTGTAGCCTGAATGCTCTCTGTAGAAATCCCAATGGCGCTGAAGGAAATCAGGAGGCAGCCACATGAAATCAATAACGAATACGACAAGCTCCCCGCTCGCTTCCCTGAGACAGCTATTCCACCCGTTGCTGTCGTCGTAAACGTCGTACTTCCGATAGGGCTGGATAATCCTCGCGTTTAACCCTTCGGTCTTCTCGTAGAATAAATCTCTCCGCCGTTCGCAAAGCTCATCACAGACGATCCATTCAAAGTCGGTGAATGTCTGGCGCTTGAGGGAGTTGGCGACAGGTTCAAGCCCGCCGAATCTCACCTCGGTTGTACAGACGGAAATGCTCATAGCCGATTAATCAGCCCCAAGATCAGTGAGAAGAGAATCGCCCAACCCGAGATTTCTTGGTTCATATCCCGCCGCTTTCCATTCCAGCCAAGGGATACGTTTATCGTAAGCGCCAATAATCCACCGTTGGAACCCCAACAATTCCCGCGTCCGCACGTATGGCATCGGATAGGGCCGTGCGCCAAACTCGCGAAGTCGGGAGCGTCGATAGTCGCGGTCGGCCTCCGTCTCGTTCGGCCAGAATCCGCAGAGAATATAAACCATGATGTGATCCGGCTTGACGCCATATTTCACAAGCCGATTAAGCCCAGCAAAAAGCCGATCCTCATCGTCCCGGCTATCCCACGCGGTATAGATCCGCTTCGTCGTCATCGAATCGTCGCGATAGTCAACTGACGCAATCGCTTCCGCCGCCTCTTCGGTGAGACAGCGAGCATTGATTCCTTGATTGAAACTTACCTTGAAAGGGCCGTCTCGGATTTCCCTGATACGGTCGCGCCACTTCGGTTGACCGAAGAAATCGTTATCGAGCAGCAACAGTTCTCGTGGCCATGGTTCGCCGCGCCAGATTTCCGCGATTGTCTGCTCAGGGCGAATCTTGCCTTCCTTTTTCGGAACGACGCAAAACTCACATTTAAGCCTGCAACCCCGCTGGGTAAAACCGACTGACTGACGGAAGCTTGGGTAAATCGAATAATCTTGCTCCAAAGATTCAACGCCATGCTGCTCAATAGTTGTCGCGTAATCCCACCCAGTCCCGCCGACAATCGCGTTCGGGAACGCCGCCAGAAGGCGCTCGGCCATAAATTTAGTCTTCTGGAAAATCACAGACCCGTAAACCTTCAAGTCATCGCGTAGGTCCCAGAATGTTCGCTCAGGATGGCCCGTTCGCCTCAATTCGACTTCATCTCCCAATCTTCGATGATGCGCCGCCAATCTCATAAGAGCGATATTCGGGATCTTGCCGTCAAGCTGAAACAGTAAGACCTTCATGGAGTAGCGTTATTACTTTCCAGTAACTCTTACCCGTTCGGTCGGGACATAGGGGCATGACGGCATTGACTTTTGTCCCCAGAGCGAACGCCATTCCCAAATCAAAATGAGAACCAAAACTCTGCGAATCCCAGAACACATCCACTCGATCAGCGCTTTTCATTGCGCGTAAATGTTCGCAACATATTTGAAAACCCGTCTCGTCCGACTGGTTCACGTCATCGGGCGGAAAGTGAACCTCATGGCCTTCGGCCCGCAGATTATTGGCGTATTCACGAATTGCATCGGTCACGCCCGGCTCGGCGGCTCGCACTGGACAAATAATATAGATTTTCATTGGGGAGACGCCCCGACTCGCTCAAATAACTGACGCCAGAACGAACGCCCGTCGCACTCTTCCAACGCCTTCACCCGCCCCGCCGCCGCAATCCTCACTAGCTCTGCTTGTCCATCTGTTAAGTAGTACGATACCTGACTCACTAACTCCTGCGGGGAGTCGAAGGGAACGAATTCCTTGAATGGCTCCAGCAGTCCATCGGTTTCTACATTTCGCAGTTCGAGCAAAAGACACCCCGACAAGAGGGCTTCCGCCACCCGCCCCTTCATGTGCCTGTAAGGCCCCGCGTCAGAAAAGTTGATACAGATTGCTGCTCTCCCCATTAGGTCAAGCATCTGCTCTTCCCCCATGAACAACTCCAGCCGCCCCCCTATTTTGGTTACCGGAATCCCGGCGTCCAATAACGACTTTATTCCTAAAGTCCTGACCGGCCTGTTAAGTAGACTCCCGTTGAATATGACCCCGATATTTTTTCTCGCCGGCTTGAATTTCTCTCTATTCCTGGGGTCGTAAAGCCCCAGGCACTTCTCAGGGTACTTGGTATGCGGTAGAAACTGGCTCCTAGTGTCGCAGAAGACGTTTAGATCAAAATGGGGTGCGTACTCATCGGCCTCCCTCACAACATCGGGGGCCACCCCCTCCATCCAGATCCCAACAACCTTTGCACCCGATGCTCTCATTTCGTTATAGATCGGCTTTGATATATTGCGGGGATAATTTAGAAGGGGAGACGTGCATACAACATCTGGTCGAATCTCACGAAACACTCTCAGCGCCGCCTCGTCCTGATCCACCCCGCAGTCGTCGTAATTAAAGACTACAGCTTGCCCCATGTCGGTAGACACAAGGCACTCGACCATAGAGGATGAATCCGACAGGCCGAAGTTCTTATCACCGCCGGCGAAGCGTTCACGGATGAAGAGAACCCTCACAGCAGCGCGTCCCACATATCCTTGATCGCATTCGGCCATTCTTCTTTGTTTTCCAGTGGGCGATTTCGCGCCCCCATTGCAATCGCGATTCTGCGTAATTCTTCAAGTGCCGACGATAGCAACGCCGCGTCATTCGGCGTGATTGAATCCGACCGCAGGAGACTGTCATGAACCAAATTAATTGAATTGTAGGCGTGGGCGAGTCTTTCAACCATCGTCGCTTCGTCTTTCATCACCGTCTCCGCTTCTTCTTCGCGCCCCCGGTTATCTTTTTCGCCGTGATCCTCTTGTGGTCTTTTACGTCGTGCTTCAGTAGCTCAAGGTAGGTCGGAAAAGTTTGGGAGCACTTGGGGCACTTGATGGGTTTCACTTCTTTACTACCGCCACGCACACAGCAATGATGCCAAACAGAACCGCCACGACAAGCGCAAGCGCCACACCGCCCCAGAGCGGCGCGAGCACTATCCACCATGGCCAGTCGATCTTGTCGAGCAGCTTGAGCGCAATGAACAGAAGACCCAAGAGGGTAAAGAAGCTTATCCCGTGCCCCGATTGTACTTGAGTGCTCATTTGCGATTTCCTTTAAGCAGGTTTGCCGGGGTAAATGAACGGCCTACAGCGATCCAGCGCTATGTCTTTGATTAGGCGGAAGAGGCGGATGAATTGGAGAAAAAATCCGGTTATTCCGTGCTTTCTTATTACGGGCCACCAACGATGCGGGGCCATCAAGTATATCTGTATGAAGGCCCAATTTTGCCAGGAGACAAGCTCAGAAGGTTCCATTCCGTTCACTCGGGTCACGGCAGAACCGTAACGCAAATATTCCGATAGAGACTTGCTTAAAAGCTCAACTCCATGAGTTCCAGCTACCGCTTGATCGTGAAATTCAGTACCGGGGTAGGGGATAGCTACTGCGACGTTTGCTTGTTTGATATCCTTCTGATCTCTTACCCAGTAGACTGTATTTTTGATCGTCTCTCGCGTTTCCCCAGGCAGGCCGATCATTAATGAGTTCATCGCCTCTACGCCGTTGTCGGCACAAATCTTGTTTGACCGGGGGTAGTCTAAAATATTCACTTTCTTTCCCATAGTTACGCGCATTACCGGATCAATAGTTTCTAATCCAAACGAGAGACGGACCAACCCAGACTTCGCGAGGCGCTTGATTAAATCTTCGGTAACAGTGTTCGCCCGCGTCGATCCCTCAAAAGTAAACTTCAGTCCTTCCGCGTCCATGCGGTCTACGATCTCGGTAATGTGCTGGGGCCACAAAAGAATAACGTCATCAACGAGATATAAATGACTAATGAACGGCCACTTCTCTTTGATTTGCGCCATCTCCTCCACCACGCGCTTAGGTGATTTCATGATGACGCGAGTGGTCTTGATTAAGTCGGAAGCGCAGAAATTGCAGTTGTGGACGCAGACGTTATTTGCGAAGAAATTTTTATGAGGCTCGACGGCGATGGCGTAGACCAGACCTCGGCCCATGAAGGTAATATCAGCAATACTGATCCATGATCCAAAAACTCGCGTGCGATCTGGATTAGAAATTTGCGATTTGTTTTCCGGGACGCATTGTCCCACAGATGCAGGACCGTCCAGCCGAGCGTGGTATAATCGATTCGGTGCTCCTCGATATTTTCTGGCGTATGCCAGAACTTTCCGCTGTATAGAATGGCCCGTTTGAGCTTGGTTGTCGTATGGATGAAGTCCGGATTGCGTCTCTTGCCCGATGGTCCAGGCCCGATCCAAAACTTCTTGTCGCCCGCATACCTCACGGGCAGTCTCGCCTTCGCAAAAATCCCGTCCAACAGGGATTCGATTTTGTTGATCTTGCCGGACGGCGGCAGTAGCAATCCGGCTTTGTGCATCGCCTTCCTTGTTGCCCCCATGCGCGCCGCGATTTCCGCCGTATGCATAGGATTGAACCGTTTCATCCGTTGGGACATTCGCTTCCTTGCTTCCAAACCGGGCGGCGTATTGTTCAGCCCTGCCAAGTTGCGCGCTCGCATTCTCGCCGAATTGGTTGGCCCATATACTTCCTTCTGAAAGCGCGAAACCTTTGCCGCCACTTCCCGCCGCTTCATTGGATTCAAATCGCCCAACTTGCCACGGCGGATTTTCTCGCTTACGCACTTCGGTACCCCGCATGTGTTCATCTCGAATCGCCGAATGAGAACCACCGTTGCGCAAATAGGACACACTAAAAACCGATTGTCCTTTCTGTAAACCGCCGACTCTGAGCCAACCGGCTTTAGTCCATACTGGATGATCTCCAGTAATGTTAAGCGTTGTCCCATCAGAGAGTGTAAGTCGATAGATATCGTCGGCTTCTCGGCTTCCTGTTTGAACAACGGTTCCAACGCTAAATAAGTTCTTGTCGATATCTGAACAGACAACCCGGTCGCCAATAGCGATGCTTTCGGCTTTGGCATAGCTCCCATCCTCCAGTAGTATGTCGGTATCTGCCGTAACACATTTCCACGGGCAACCGCGAAAACTTTGGATGCTTGCGAAATGACTTCGCCCCGTTTGCGTTGTACCTAGGAAATATTTCTCCATGGGAAGGAGATGACGCGCCGGCAACGGCAACGCATCCAGCGGATACCACTTGCCTAAATCTCGCCCCTTCATCGAAGTCTCAGTTAGCCAAGCCGGTTCCCCGGTGGAGATGGTCTCGCCGTCTTGCCGATAAATGAGACCCTTAACCTTTCCGTACTGCCGCTTGCCGCGTAGCTCTTCCAGAAATTCCGGCAGCGAATTCTCGGCCTCACCCATGAAGGCAAAGTCAAACTCTGGATTAAACGCCTGCTCCTTCATTATGGAAATGTGCGGCCCACCGACCATAACGGGAAGCTCTGGGTTAAGCCGCTTAACGTCTTTCGCGATATCGCTTACGAGATGAAAGAAAGGTGAATAGGCGGTAAGCGCCACGATATCCGGCTTGGATGCAACGCCGCGCCGTGCGAGTTCCTTATTGTCAATTCCAATCGCCTCGGCATCGATGATTTCAACCTCATGGCCCGCCTGTTCGCAGACTGCCGCTAATAACGCGAGATTCAGCGGACTCCAGGTCGAGTTCTTCTTGGCGAAGTGGCCGAATAATCCGTACTCCTGTTGAAAAGAATGATAAAGGAAGACTAGTTTAGCCATGCTGCATAATAACTCTGAAGCTATACATAGTTAATATCAAGTCTAAATCGCGCGCCGTTGTGAAGTTTTCTTCCCCATCTCCCCGCAGGGAATCTCCGCCATCGCCATCACGCCGTTTTGAGTTCCAAAATAGTATGTCGCGACCTCATAACAACGCCCCGTCTGTGGACTCTGAACGGTAGTCCACTTTAGCGTCTTGGGGCCGATTGGAGTTTCGCACCCCGCCAACAGGAGCACCGCCATTACAACTACCGCCGCAAGTATCCTCACTTGTTTATCGCCATATTCTCGGGATGAAACTCGGCCACCCAAGACGGATAGTAGTCGTCGGTGTTTCGCGTTCCGACCGCCAAGACGAGCTGGCCGCTTTCGGCGTCAAAGAAGTCCAGCACGTCATGCTCCTGCTTCGCCCACTCGTATTCGTCGTCCGGTCTCATGACGGCGCGCACGCGCACGGGGACGAATTTGTTCGTCACGTCAGCCTCGGAAACCAAAAGCGTTTCCATGGAGCTTCGGTAGCCATCGCTAGGATTTTGAATCGCCGTATAGGTAATGCCGTCGAGAATGAAACTGATAGTCTCTGCATCCTCGGCCCACTCGTCGGTTGCTTTAATGGCGTCAAAGCTTACGCCGGTCAATAAATGTTCCCCTACCAAATCTTTCAGTTCCATGCTTCCCTCCGTTGTCACTGGATTGTCCTCTCCTCTTCCTCCTTCACCTCCCAGCCTAAAGCCTCGATGATCTGCTTATTGAATAGGACCTGGGCGCCCCACTTCTGCCGTAACTCCTCATTGAAAGCCGCCTGCCAGATACTCGCCTTGGAGAGGTCCGAGATTAAACAGTGGGCATCCTCCCGCACCTCGGTTCGTAACTTATCCAGCAGGTAGTAGAGGCGGCAGATTAAGAGAAACATCGCCGTGATAACCGTCACAGCCAGCAGCCCCCAGTAGGAGAGGGCGGCATACTCTATCAGGGCCATGGTGGAGTAGCAGAGGATGACGGCAGAAATGAAGTAGAGGTAGGGGCGGGATTTGCGGAGAAGGTTCATAGCCACTCCTTGATCTTCGCGAATAGCGAACGGCGGTTGTATTCTTTTGCCCCACATCTACAACACAGGCCGATTTGCCTCTTGGGGCCTCGGTCCCACTTGCATTGCGGGTCGTCTTGAACGTGGTAGCAATGATTCCCTATACACGGTTGGCCTTCGATTCTTTGCCAAATCTCTTCTTCTGTTTCGCCGGCCTCGCTCATAGCCACTCCTTGATACGCTTGGTTATGGTTTCAACATCAAGGCCCGATGAAGTCCAAATTTCCTCTCTACCCCCATAGGTGAAAACGTAGCCCCGCTCCAAGGTGCGCCCGAGACGCAGAAGGCGATTGTTTAGTCCGTTGTCGAGAATGGTTTCCGCAACGATAGAGCCGAGACCGCCGGGGAGGAAGTGTTCTTCGATCGTAACGATCTTCTGGGCGCCGTCGATTGCCTCCCATATTGGCACGTCTGGAAACGGCTTAATTCTAAACACGTCCACTACAACGACTCGCTTACCGTCGGCTTGCAACGCTTTCATAACTCCAAACGACTGATGGACCATTATGCCCGTGGAGATAATCGCTACTTCTGGGTTTGCATCACCGAAGGCCCAAATTCCATGATCAAAGTCTGCATCTCGATTCGCGTAGATATCCGGTATCCCCGCCCGGTCGAGCCTGATGTAAGCGGGGGAGGGGTCGTCACAAACCGTCTCAGCTATTGCCGCCGCGCAGATTGAATCCGCAGGGGAGTAGATTTTCAGATTCGGTAAACATCTCATGATGGAAATATCTTCCACCGTGTGATGACTCGGTCCCATGGCATCATAGGCGTACCCAGCTCCCACACCGATGATGACGATAGGGAGATTCATCGCGGCCACGTCCAGCTTTACAAACTCGTGCGGGCGCGTGGTTACGAAGGGCGCTATGGCATAAACGAACGGCCTGAATCCCTTCAGTGCCAAACCGCAGGCGCGCAGGAATAGTTGCTGTTCGGCGATTCCAACATTCATGTATTGATCGCCAAGCTCTTTAGCGAAAATATCGAGGGTCGGCGCGCCGTTGTCGGCAGTAATGAAAATCAGTTTAGGATCGGCGCGAAATCGTTTCTCCAATACCCGGAAAAACGAATCGCGCATTCCCTCTTTAAACGGTGTCGAGTTTGCCATCTGTTCTCCTAATACCCCACGCTAACGCCAACGTCGGTTTTGAATTCGGCTGCATCCATCCCCAGATCCGCTAGAACGCTTTTCAAATCGTCCCCGAAAGGGAGCCTGTAGTGCGAGGGAAAAAATTCTCCGCGCTCCATGATGCCGGCGCCTTTGCCCTTGACGGTATCCGAGATTATTACGAGTGGCCCTTTGCCAGCTCTATCTCTGAAGTCCGCGAATGCGTCAAAGATTTGCTCATAATCGTGACCGTTGATTCTGCGCACCTCAAAACCGAATGCGCGGAACTTGTCATCGAGCGGCTCCTGAATCGGGCCATCGTTTGAATGCTCGCGCGACTCCAACCTGCCGATGGTTCCCTGCCCGTTGTGGTCAACCACGCAAACGAGATTGTCATAGCGCTCCGTCGCAATGGTTAGCATTGATTCCCAATTAGACCCTTCGCACAGTTCCGCATCTCCCGTCATGCAGACTACCATCCAGTTCGCTTTGAGAATTCGGGCCGCATCGCACATCCCGGTTGCGATTCCCAAGCCGTGGCCGAGGGAGCCTGTCAGGACTTCAATTCCTGGGATCGTATCTTCCGCATGCACGCCGAGAATTCCCCCCGGCTTTAAGAACCTGTCCAGTTCCTCGCGGGGGAAAAAACCCATGTCGGCGAGTATCGGGTAGGTACCAATTCCGCCCTGTCCCTTGGAGAGAATGAAGATATCCCTATCAGGCCACTTCCGTTCCTCCGGTTTCACGTTTAGGATTTTGCCTAGATACAATGCCGTCAACATTTCCATTTCACTGAATGCCGTCGAGACGTGGCCACTGTTCGCCCGGATGGCCATCCGCAAAACGTCCTGCCTAAACTTAAGCGCCTTGTTCTCCAAATGCTTCTTTAATTCCTGGTCCACAAATCCTCCAAAGCTTTTCGTGCCTTGGAAGATTCGCCACGACCAACCGTGCAATCTGTCCCAACTGGCTTGACATTGTTTCCGTTCCCTTATCTCTTTACGTCTATAACCGGAGTCACATTGGTGCCGATTACAAAAGTACATTTCCCCTGTCCGCAAATCGCCTTTTGCATGTTGATAGCTTCTAGTTGGATAAACTGAGTAGGGGAGAGTTGCATCGCTTCCCTGTAGGCGTTATCCGCCGCCGCTCGGCTGAATTCCGCAAGCTTGCGTTGATCCTCGGCGAGCTTTTTCTGCTGTTCAGTTTGTTGCCGTTGCTGTTCCGAGGCCGTCGCAATTCTCTGACTCTTGACTGAATCGGGCGGATTGGCTTTTCCCATGGTTACTTGGATTAGACGGGCCGGGAAGTTGATCGACTTCAGATAAGTATCCATCGCCCGACTGACTTCGGCGTCAATCTCGTCGATGGCCTTGGTGCTGATAGCTGTTTCGTTCATGCCGTGCTTCCTGACGGCTTGGCGGACTCTGTTCTTAAATTCCGCGATGATATTTTGATTGTACCAATCCGGGCCGAAATCCCTGATGAGCCTTACCGATTCCGTAACTTGCAATCTAATCACAGCGTCAAAGTCGAGCGGGACTCCATCCGCTGACATGAGATCATCGAAGTGAACGCCGAACTGCTGCGGCTGCTTGCTGACATACTGCGCATCCGTACTGATTGCGACCCAAGTAGCACCAGACGCAATCGGTTCTTGACTAACTCCGCCGTGCCCAAAGAACCATGGTTTTTTAACTAATACCGCCTCATGGCCAGCATCGGGCGCCACCCTATGGCAAGCGGCCAAGAACAATATACCCAGCAATAGATACCCGCCTCGTTTCATTCATTACCTCCCATTTCGGTTGTTTGTTCTTCCTGCTCCTTCACCGCCGCCCATACTGCTTCTGCTGCTTCAAATACCTTAAACCTGAGACACTTCTTGCAGTTAATCTTCTCCCACTGCGCGTGCCAAGTTCCCCCTTCTGCTCCGCAGAGCGCCAGCCGCCCGCGATCATCCGTCCACTTCTCCTTGTGGACCTTCAGCTTGCGGGGCCTCAAGACTCCTCCCGCTCGCCGAGGATTTTAAATCTCTCCGTGTCGTAGTGATATGGGGAAAGCGGCATAGGCCCACTGCGGACAATACGGATTCGGCGCTTGCGTGCATACTGTATGGCCTTATCAAGATCCGTCGCCTTGCCGGTAATTGTCCAGTGAGTGAATCGCCGTTTCTTGACTGTCATGACGTTGAAACCGTTTCCTCCCGCTCTGCTATCAACTTGAAGTTATCCAAATCCCACTGGGTAAAGTCCGTGCCGAAGCGAATAACCTCAAGCTTGTGGCGGGTTACAAATCTCCAGGCCGAGCCTTTATCCTTCTGCTTACCCGTGATGGTGTAGCGGGTGATGTGGGATTTCCGAATTTTCACTTGACGCCAGCACCAACCTCGACCACTGCCCTTATTGCCTCATCTAACGTCGAGCAAAGTTTGTGGCAGTGATACAAGAGCCAAGGGGACGCACTGTCTGGTCTATCCAAAAACGCAACGATAGGGCGGCCAATCGTATAGGCGAAATATATCTCCATCGCGGTTCCCCAGGATGCCCGTGTGGCGTTGGCCAAAACAACATCGCACTCAACGATATCGCTTAAATCTCCCTTAACGATATCCGTGAAACTCTCATGTTCTATCCCGCGATAATCGCGGCGCATCGGGTCAAGAGTCTCCGTAGCGAGGTTATTCTTCGCGTATTTCCGCCAGTCCGTTGCTTCACTATCCGAAAGAGCGTTTATCCCGCCGCACAGGTATATTTTCATACGTTACCCCACTAGGGCGAAATTCTTCTGAAGTAAGAAGTCCTCTTGAATCCCAACATGTCTATCCCAGAAGGCCGCGCTTGCGTGCCGCTCGAATCGTTCTGCGAGTACCAACGCCCTAGTCGCCTTGGAAAGAGCTGCATATGGATGGTCCCACTTGGTGTCAAACCCGATGTTCAATGCGACAGAGGCGGAATCAGCCGAGGCAAAGGGGAAATTGGAATACACTGTCGGGTCAAGCATCCGAAGACCGTGAAGTTTACATTTCGGAATTCCTGATTCGTCGCAGAGCACATCCATCGCCTCTGCCATCCGATTCCACCACTTGCGGTTGCCGACGACAGAAAAGTCTCCAGAACTTCCCAGGGCGATTCTCGGGAACCGAGTCAATCGCTTAAGCCGCTGAAGTGACTCGTGTAAATGCCAGACGGGAACTCCATTGCTCCAGAGCAAGTTATGCGAAAACCACTGATCTATTAACCAATCATTTTCCTCTTCCGTCCCCTCAATGACATCTGGAATAATCGCAAAATCACAAGCGGGGTGGCGCAGCCATATGCCGAGCCAGTTATAGTACTTCTCCCAATCGGGCGTGATTCCAGACTTCCAGAGCGAAAACGCCCCGTTGTCCAGAGCAAACGATTGACAGACTTCGGCGACAACAACCATCTGCTCTGGGTTGGCAAATGAAACCATCGCGTGTCGCGCTTGAAGAACAGAAATCGCGGCTTTTACTGGAGTAATCGGAGTCCCGTGGTAATGAATCACTGCTTCCTCAGGCTAATTGCCTCTACGGCAAGTTTCAGTTTTAGATACAATTGAGGACTGACGACGCCCATCTGTTCGTAGCGTTCAATAAAGTCTTTTGCGGCTCGGGCAGTCTCCATAAACCCGAGAATTTCTTTCCCGACTTTTACGTCTAGGAAGTTATAGTGCCGATATAATACCCAGCCGAGAAGGTGACGAATCATAGTTCCGAGATAGTCTCCGCCGTGCGCTTGGCCCATATGTATTCACAAAGTAGATACATAGCCTCTTCGTATAAGTTTAGATTATACTCCAATTCGAATCTCGTATTGCCCCAGTCGTGCCGCTCGCGATGATTCTCTCTACACAGGGGAATCGCCATCAGGTCGTTTCTTTTACTTCGCCGCTGCCCCTGCGCCTTGAGGTGGTCGGCATCAACTGGACGTTTGCCGCAAACGAGGCACGGTTTTGCGTGGATAAAGTCTAAGTATTCCTCGTCGATTATGATTTGGTTTCGATCCATTACTTACTGAGCCACCGCGAATTCAACCGGCCTACTCTGCGACTGACGCCATCTGGCGCGCGCGAGACTTCGACAGGTCCGGCAGTGGCGTTTCCCGTTATGGCTAAGATATGTATTTTCGGTGTCCAACTTGTGGCCGTGCTTACAGAACGTCTTGGCAAGCCTACTGACCGGGCCGCGCTTTCGTAGCCGGTAGGCTTTCTGTGTTGCCGCCTGACACCTTCTGCACCTGAGATGGCCTTTTGAGGTAATGAAGACGTTAGCATTCACCATCGGGTGGCCCTTCTGGCAACGCGGCCCGCGTAATGACGGCGGCTTTTCCTTTCTCAACTCGTCGATGATTTTTAGAAGATTGCAGATCCAGCAATCGTCCTTGGAAATCGCGTTTTTGTTATCGTGGAGGTGGGAGTGGAAATCGCGGATGGCCTTTTCGCGCTCGTTCATTCGAATACCCTCAAACACTTTGAGCACAGATACTTCCTTGCCCCGTTGACGTAGTTAATCGTCGCGATCCGATGGCTCAAGTAAAACAAGCCATGAAGATGGGCGCGAAGCATTATCCCGAAGTGCTTCACAGTTACATCAGCGCGATTCAGCATTGCCTTCCTTCCCGCTGTATCTGCCAATTGCGGCTTTGATTCGATGTTGATTATTGTGAACGTAAAGCAGATCGTCGCGGGTGTATTTGTGAGCACACTTCGCATGGGCGGCGACCTTGATCGGATTGCTCTTTCGGTCGTCGGATAATTTGGTATTCAAATGCACTCGTACCATTTGGCGCGGCTCGGGAACTTTAAACTTTCCCTTGCCGGGATACGGGCCGCGCTCCATTTCCTCAGAGCAGAAATAACAACAGCCCCCTTGAATGCGCCAAAGCTGGCCCTTGGTCTTGTTGCGGGTTCCAATCTCGCGCATCACGCGCTCCTGAAATGTTTCAGTCACAGCGGCAACTCCACTTGCGCCGCATAAACCGCCGCCTCTTTACTCGGTAAGTAATTCACTTCCGGCTTGATTTCCTCCGCCGCCCACTGCTCCATTTTCGTCTTTCTGTGTTTTATCTGGGGGTGTCGGTCCTTGTACCATCTCGCATAGTGGACCCGGCAGCGAGTTCCGCAGTAGACTTCCTCTTTGCACTTACCGAGTTCATCGTAGACAGAGCAGTACCGTTTCTTTGGCTTTGTGTCCTCGGACAGTTTTACGATTCGCGCCTCGTGGTACTCGTTGATTGCCAGATCGGCGCCCATCAACTCATGGCGGCGAACGTGCTTAGCTAGTAATTTGGGGTCCGAATCCCTTCCCCCACATACGGGGCACTTGTGAGCAGAGAAGGTCTGGCCGTGCGAGACGATGTTCATCGTTTACCCTCCGATTGTTTCCCCGGCATATTCCTGAAAATCTCCACCGACCCCTGCGCCCACGCCACTATCGCTATCGAGCAGTCCCGTCTGTCCCGATGGGGCAGGCGCTCACTCATCAAGACGCCGCAAACTTCACATGATTGAACTTCATCGAAGGCCGACTCGCTCGCCGCGATCTTTTCCACGGCGGGGTTGTGATCGCCCAAAGCGGTTTTCATGTAGGCGAGGAAGTTCATTCCGCCTCTGTTTCCTCAACGAACTTGAGAGTGTACACATCGTTGTTTTCGTCGATTTCTATCAGACGTGCGTTCGACGGGACTTGCGCAATGTCTTTTGCGATTTCTCCTGCCGTTGAATTCCACTGCGAATCTTGGCAATGAAAAGTCACGATATGCGTAGAACGGACAACTTTCATTTGCATTTGTTTCTTATAGCTCACTTCTTCTCCCGCTCTATCTCCCGCTGGAGTAGTTCGATTGCTTTCGGTAGGTCTTGGAGCATCATGCACTCCAAAGCCCGCCCCACGTTGTACGGCAGCGCCCCGACGAGTTCGCAGAAGGCTTTATTTTCTGTCGGGTGGTGGCGCTCGATTGAATGCAGGACTTCGCCGGTCTCTGAGTCTTTCAGTTCCACTTTGGTTTCCGAGAAGAGGGCGGATACATCGGGTCTTGATTCGGCCATGATTTACCTCGGGGTTAGTAGCCCTTACTCTCCAGCCAGTCTGCGACTCGTTCGCGGGTCCAGCCCATATCGTTGTTATTCATAGCGCTACAGGCTAATTCGTGCGGCAGGCCAAAACTTTGGACCCAATCCAAGTTCGCCCTTGGCGGTTCGCCGCGCTCACCAAAGCCCTCCCACATGGCCCCGAGCGCGCAACTTCTGCCGTTCACAAAGAAATCTCCTATGCATTGCGGCCTCATTGCTGCCCCGATCCTAATCGCCTGACTCGGCTTTAGCTTCGGCAGTTCCTCTTTTGCCTCTCCTGCCTTTCCGGGTACGTAGGTCTCGTGGTCTATAAGCATGACTTGTCCCTCCTTCGGTTTTAACGTTTAGTCGGCCCGAAATGGACGATGTTGTCTCATGGTTCGTTGTCGCTTGGAGAATCATCGTCGATTCGTTCGTATTCAGGAATGCCCAGCTCTTTCAATTTATTTATTAGGCAGTCGATGCACGGTTCGTATGGCTTTCGAGTTGAACCGGAGATGTATTTTACTGGGGGACTTTTTGCTAGATGACCGTTGGGGCACCTGTAAAATATGCCAATCCGACGACACTCAGTTGTCTTCATGACCGTTCTCCGACTGCCGACTTACGGAATTCTCTCGCCACGTTTTTATTAACGTCCAAATCGCCGCACAGAGCGCACCACCGATTACTCCCGAAATGCGCAGCGCCGGATAGAAAAACCATTGTATGATGTATGCAAGAACTAAGACCGCGCTTGAAGAGACGAAGATCGCCATAGTCGCCGATAGCATATTAAGTAACATAGCGAAGTCCTATCCGGTTCATCGTTTGCCAAAGCCAAATCACAGACCCGATCAACAACCCGAACGAGAGCGCCCCGGCCAGAAGTTGGCGGCAAAATATGCATACCGTGAGCAGCGAGAGACCGATAGTTAACGGTGTGGTTGGAGTCATGGAACAATCTCAAAGTCATTACTGATGTAGTATGCCTTGGAATTCACATCCCATAGCGTCCACTGCCACTTGTATATGCCCGGTTTGTCGGGAACCACCCTGTTGACATACATATCGCAAGGGTCGGAATACACGATGTCATTGCCGTTAGGTGGCGCGACAACAACCGCTCCGCTCTTGTCGTAAACATCAAAGGCGGCAGATGCTGGCGGCACTTTGGTCTTCATTTCAAAGCGCCTAGTTTCTCCGGCTTTGTAGTCGGCTCTCTTGTGAATGATGTCTAGTATCGCCACGGTTATTGCCCCCCTCTGTAGCCCCGATATGGCGGCAGACATTCAAGGTCAACTCTATCGGCTGGTGCCTTGAGTTTGGCGCGCAGCGCCTTGGCTTTAGCGATGGCCTCATTAAATTTGGGACTAGCCAAGACTCCGGGGTCCATGTCCGTTTTCGCGCAAGTAATTAGCATTTCATCAAGGGCCAAATCCAACGTCCCGAGCAGATCAACAACTTCTTCGCGTGTAACTTCCATATCTGTTCCCCTTTCGTTTGTCCCCGAATGTTCCGCTATAATTCCAATGGCCCAATCTAAGGCAGCGCGCTCCTGATTGTCGTAGGATAAATCCTTACCGTCGCTCTTTGCTCTCTCGACACGCGCCGCAAGCCAATCTCGCCTTTTCGTAAGAGCCTGAAGCCGTTCAAGTTCGCGCCTTGTCATTTCGCCGTTTTTACAGATGGACGCGAATATCCGCCGTGATGTGATTGCGCCGAATCTTCCGCTTGCGAGGTCTGGAATCGGACTTTCCACCGCGCCGCCCAAGTCTGTGCTCCGGCTTCTTGAGTTCATAAAGCCCCGGCGCGAACGTTCCCCCGCGATCAAACGAGACGATTTCTTTGGCTAGATACTGCGGCAGTTGAAACCGTACGGCCTTCTTTCCCTTGACGGCGTAGGCTGTGCTCGATGACACGATCATCCCGTCGATGTCCATCGCCCGCTTGCATGCAACCGCCATTGCGCACTCGCGATGATTTTTCCTTCCCACCTTGCGCCCATCGTTCGGGCCGACTTCTACCATAACCGGCCTTCGAGCATCGGTTACTTCCTCGACCTTCGGGAAATACTCCTGAACGATTTTCAATGCGTTTCTTCCAGCCATAAAACTTTCCTCCTTGTTTCGGTTAGGGGTTAATTCGACCTGATCCAAACTCTCTCTTCTTGGCACCTGACGCACTTATCAAGGCGCGTGTACCTCGCCCGCTCTTTCCCCTTGTGGCCGAGTAGCCGGCAAAGAAACCCGTTTAGCGTGCGGTGGAGCATTTAGGGTCCTGCGTATACTTCACGCACGTTTGATAGCTTTCGTTGCAACTGGAAATCAGCCAGCAGAATACGAACGTGACGCAAAGAATCGCGAGCGCCCCGACGATGTAGTCCATGTAATCTTTCACCGCTTCACCGCCACTTCACACTCCAGCGGCCTCAGCACACAGTCGGCTATCTCATCCCAGCTCTTCCCGATCCTCCCGGTTAAACTCCCCCCGCCCGTTGCCAGAAACAGGGCGATGAAGAGAATCACGACGAACAGGACCGGCTCGATGATGGGCTTATTCTGATTGGCGTTTGAGTTTTGCGATTTCATAGGCACGTTCTCTGTTTTTCTCCCTTGCGTTTTGGACGTGAGATAAAATCCGAAATCTAATCTCGTATACCGTCGCGCCGAAATACTCCTTGACCAGGGCGCGCAATTGCTCTGATTCTTCTAAATCTTCGATAAAGTGATGGCGCATGTGGCAAGAGGCGCAAAGTACAACCAAGTCCTCTGGCACACGTTCATCTCCGAGTCGTTCATACGTTTTGTGATGGACATTTAGCTCATACGGGAATTCACACTGTTGGCAGAAGGGCTGAAGCCAAAGCATCATCCTCCGCACCGAATCCCAGTGGGGAGTTTTTAAATATTCCCGGTATTCCTCGAAAGTCATTTTGCCTGCGGATTGGACGCCCCGTTGTGGCTTTGCCGAATAACAAACCTCTGCCGCTCAGGACTTCTCTCGGGATACTGCGCCATGCCCGCTTTCCAGGTCTTCAAGTCTTCGCCCGACTGTTGCCAGCCTAAGCCCGGATGTTTCTTTTCCATTTCGGCAAAAGCTTCCGGCTTAAACCCGTGATTAAGCATGTCGAGAATCGTATCCACGGCGTCTTTCTGATATTCGCCGCGTCCCCGTTGACGTTTGAGGAATTGAGTTTGGCCCGGAGTCTGGCGCTTCTGGATTTGCCACGCCTGATCTCGAAGCTCCTGAACACATAGCTTCAGGGCATCCGGGGTAGGGAACCATGACGCCAACGGTTTGGACCGTCCGCACCACAAGTTTATTGCGTGGGAGAATTCCATATCGTCGATAGCTTCAAGGCTCGTGAAATACTGCTCTTTGGCCGCAGCGCTAATTGCGCACTGGTGATACTTCTGGAGCCAGTCCAAGGCATCGTCGAAAGTCCGTCTCTCCATCAGTTATCTCCGCGTTTGCGTTCCAGGTCTTTGATCATCTGGACAGGGGAACGAGTCGGCGAATCGCCCAATCCGCCCTTCTTGCTCGGCCACACGTCCGACGTATTAGTTCTAGCGCTGCGATCCAGACACTCGTTGGGGTCATCGCCCAAGACTTTAAACTGCGCGAGGCGTTGGATCACCAAAGGGCAACTGTACGTGTCCAAAGGCTTACCTATTCGCGCCCGCATCTGGACGAACCTCTCCCAACTCTCCTGGTTGATGTAATCAGGAAGCGGGTATTGTTTGGCGTTAAAAATAAGAGAAGTCTTCTGAGAAATAGAAGAAGAAGAAGAAATAGAATCCTCTTGAGAAGAGGGCCTGGATTTGGCTGGGACGTTTTCAAGACGATTCTCGGACGTTTCCTGGACATGGGCATTTTTGCCCGCTTCTCGCTGATCTTTCTTCCGTTTTGCGTCGGCATCCCTTACCATCCAGGTCCGAATCATCCTCCGACATCCAACCGTGATCCGGTCAGTCTCCTTGTAGCCGGCCCACGAAAACTCGGGTTCTATTCCCGGCAAGGCGTCGAAACCTTCGCGCAAGTTAACCGTCCCGGCGCAAACGAGGCCGATCTTATACATCACAAGCTGACCCAAAATGTTGACGGTCATTTCTTTCGAGATGCCCCAGAAAGACATGAATCCTTGAATCTCCCAAGTCACGAAACCCTTATGCTCCCAGAGTATGCAGAGTAGTTTCATCCATGCGCCCTGAGCCGGAAGACTCAACGGTGCGGTATCCTTCAGATAGTCGCCGGGGTAGAAGAAGAATCCTGGTTGCGACACTCATATACCCTCGCTTCTCAGCGCGGCTGACCTGGAGCGGTTTGTTTCGATCAACCTTTTTGCCTGCCTGATTCGGTTGTGGGAATCCATAATCAACTTCCAACTATCCACAATTATGTTGTGCGTCTTGAGTATTAGTTCCATGTAGTCCTAATCCTGAATCAAAACCGCCTCTTACCAGCCTTATCCACGTCCCAAAAATGAACGCCTGCGCGCAAAAAAAGGGGCTATCGCGCCGCTCTCTTCCTAATCGTCACCGTCCTGGTCCTCCCTTTTCTCCCGTGGACGCGCGACTTGACCTTCCCTGAGAGTATCGCCGCTCTAACCGCCTTGTGGTCCGGGAACTTCAAGCACTCGCAGATATACATGAAGTCAAAGGGCCAGTCGGTTGAATCCAGGTTCAACCAGTCCAGGGTTTCCTGTCTTAGTTTGGGATAGCTAGGCTTCTGGGTTGGATTATCCAAGGTGGCTTTGGCGTCCAGTAGGACTGCCGCAAATAGCTTGTGCTCCGGCTCGATTAGTTCGCTTTGGAGGTAGGTACTCAGATAATCCCATGTAACCTGCTGGGCCGAGAAGTCGGTCGAGTTTAAGGCGGGTAGGATTTCGTCCTGGAATATATGGCCGCTGTTAGCGCGAACCGTGGCGAAGTTGCTCATGCGGATTTCCTCATCGCCGATACTGGAATGTTGACGGTGAAGGACATCGGCTCAATTTGATTCCATTCGTCACTGCCTAGCAGCGTTATTTGTTCGGCCACCTTGGGCAGGTTGCATACCTTACCGCCGTAAATGGCAAAGCTCCGATAGGCCACGTATTCAACATCTAGGTCGGCATCCTTCAAGGCTTGAAAAACCGGACAGCATTGCGAGACAGGGAAGCCTGTTTCGCGATATTGCCGCAGTGCCCTGCGAAGGTGTGTTTTAGTTACTTCGACTTTGACTCGCATAGTGTCAGACCCTTCATCCAGCCTTGCGCCCGCCCATAACCTGCTGGAGTTTATTCTCTCTGTCCTGCTCTTGTACGCGGAGAAGGGTGTTTAGAATCTGATCCAGGTCTTCGCTCGTTATGAAAACCCCAGAAAGTTCGCGCGCCATATGGTTAATAGTTTCAACCGCCAGATTCCTCTGGTCCTCGGTCACCATGATGTGGAGCAGGTCTTCCACGCGGTCGATTGGATTCTCCCGGCCTGAAGGCTCGAAGGGTAAATCATCCTGCCCGCGCTTGGACTTCTCCGACCATTTCCGAATGGTGATTTCGGCGAGGCGCATCTTGTCGGCCACGTATCTGTAGCCGACCTTCTTGGCTAACTCTTCGATGATTTCACAACTACGACGGCGGGCTGTCATAAGATTATACTTGCCCCTGTATTAGGTCTGTATAATTTCCGGCCAAAACAAAAAAAGTTATACCGAGCAATAACTTGCGACTGAGTACCTTCATTCTTACTCTTCACAAGCATGTTGACCATTTTCTTTCACCGCTGGCTGATCTTCCCGTTGTACCCAATCATTCGGTCGCCCCATTCCCGGCCACAGAAACATAGACCCCTGTCTACTGAAGACCGCGTTGTAGAACTGCGCGCGGTCGTCGGTGTCGAACAGGATGTGGGGCTTACCTTCCAAGATGACGCCGAGCTGGTACTTCATCTATTCCTCCATGCCGCAACCCATACACCGATGGTGACAAGGTTCACCACGAAACAAATCAGCGGCACGCCCCAGGCGTTACTGGTCAAAACAAGACGGGCATTCGCAAAAGCAACAACGACAGTGAAGGCAATACCGGCGATGTATGGCGTCATTTGTTTTTACTCGCGGGGGAGCCTCCGATGATGCTCGCGGTCACAACCCCCATCCCAGTCTGCTCCAAGTGCCGAAGCTTGGCCGAGATGAAGATCATCTACCCGTGGCCGCAGACGATAGGGGAGATACTCGACAACAAAAGGAAACGCAGAAGAATCTACTTCTGGTGTCCGGGCTGCGCCCTGAATTTTCTGGGAAATCAAGAGGGGTTGAAAAGGATGTTTTTCGCCCATGTTCAGTCAGGCTCCAGGGAGGAGCGGATCGTTGACGCGATGCTAGGCGGCGCGAGAGGCGGTGTGGACCCGTGATCGCTTCGCCTTGGCTTTTTTCTTTCGCTTTTTTGCGAGTCGGGGCGAGTGATGGAACAACTCTTCTTCGGTTCGTCCCAGCACTTCAGCGATCTTTGGGCGGTGGTTGTAGCCTTTGCGCCGGTTGTAAGCGATCAGCCAGAACAGCGTGTCGCTTATGCCGACCCTTGTCGCCACATCTTTGCCGCTCATCTCTGCATCCACCATCGCGTGGCGGATCAATTTGGCCTGCATTTCACCGGCTATTTCGGGTTTGATTGTTTCAGCCGTCATGTGTAAGTATTCCGCACTGTCACCTCTAGAGACAGAGGATATAGAAAACCGAAAAATTTGTCAAGGATTGTTTTTAGAAAGTCTAAACATGGCGGAACAACCCAAGGAAGAGTTAACGGAATCTGCAAGTCCCAGCGCTCAATTCTCAAGGAATCTGCGCGCTCTTCTTGATCGAGTGAAAGATGCCAGCGGACGCCGGGAGGGCGACGTGGCGAAACTCCTAGAGGCTCAACAGGGAACGTTTTCGGATTGGAAGCGGGGGCGAGTCCTAGCGCCGATTCTGGTTAGAAAAGAAATCGCACGGCTTTTCGAAGTCCCCGAGGACGTGCTGACGAACGGCGACATTTACCCGCTCATAAAGGACCGACCTAGAGCGTCGTTTTCTATCGAATCTCTAAAAACCCGCAAGGCGCAACTTGAGGCCGCTGAAAAGGGGCTTCCCATTCCAGAGCCGGTCGATCCCTACGGCCACCTGGATTCAAGCACACGCCTTCAGGTTGATGAATTCGTCCGTCTGGTGACTTCGGAATACCGGGATATACGCTATCCGATTCTAATCCTGCTCCGTCCATATTCGGCGATGCTCAACAGCCGAGAGAAAAATGCGGCACAAGAGTTGAGAACGCCAATCGATACAATCTTTGAAAGACTTATGGAGCAGACGGAAGATGCCAAACAAACTGGACGATCCACGGCTAATAAAGGCACTGCGGGGGCTACCGGACGACGAACTCGTAAAAATCGTTCGCCAATTTCTCGTGACGCTACACCGCGTACTCATAAGAAAGGCCAACGAAAATAGCGGTTACCGGACGGATCGCGAAACCCAGATCGTTGACCTTGTTCAGAGCTGGCTCTGGTTTGAACAAAACCGAGGCCAAATGACAATTGTGTCCGACGTGTCGTCAAAATTGACCAAAACTGTACGCAAAAAGACACGCCAACCAGAGACCGTCTAACCCGTTTCGAGCAATGGAGGGTATATCGTGGATATAAAACGCTTTAACCAAAGGCATATTTTGGCCTTGGCTTTTCTGTCGCTTTCAGCCTGCTCCACCGCTTCGGATGGCATCCCTGATCCGTACTCCCGAACGGGTATGTATCGGGACCCCCGCACCGGCCAAGTAGTTGATTGTAACGTCAACGCCCGCGCCCAGACCCCACGGGGGGATTTCATCAGCGAGGGAATTTTCGCTGGGGCATACAAGGAACGTTGCGCAAGCGATCTTTTAAGAGCGGGGTACGTGGCGATAGAAAACTCACGCTAACCCGCCCCCGCTCAACTCCATACCGCTCACCACTCCAAAATAAATCCAGTCCCTAAGCCTCCGGAAAGGCTTAGGATTTCCGTTACCACGCGAAAATTCTTAGAAATTCTATATAATCGCACTTGCATTTTATAGAATATCGAATTATATATGTGCTTACTATGCAGCGTAAGCACTTACCACTCCCGATCAACGCATCTCTTTACTGGCGTATCCAACTGATCCTCACCGACCCGGCCTTCCGCACTGCCGCCGTCGTCTTGGGTATTTTTGCGGCCTTCTGGCTCGGGGCGATTTGGGGCGGAGGGCGCCTTCGATGATGACCCTAGTAGTAGCCGTTGGCACCGCGAGTCTTCTTGTCTGCGCTGGGGCGTTGGGGAGCCGGGGGATTCTTTACTGGGTCGTGGCTCTGTGGGTTGGGGGCGGAGTGTTCTGGGTACTCAACTAGTTCCGATGGAAGGGGGCAACCAAATGAAAGTTAGAGCAGCGCGACTAATGGGACGATGTGCAGACGGCGCCGAGCGCGATAGCGGGCGTCTGGTTCATGCCCTTGAAATCGGTTCTTCAAAAGCTCTGTGCGGTGCCAAAGCCGGTAGGCGCTCCGCTGGTTGGTCGTCTTGGCATGTAACGGAAGTTACCTGCCGCCAGTGCGCGCGCGGAGTTCGGTTGCGTCAAGCTGAAATCGTTCCCGTTGAACACCTCGCGACTCTCGCGGGCATTAACCAGCCGAACTGAAAGGAAACACCGATGGCCGTGAGCGAACGAACTGATGAAGGTTGGGAGTTTCTGCGGGGCACGCTGTACGAGGCGCTACTTGAAAGTCACGAGCAGTTCGAGTGCGAGCCGGACGTGTGTGAGTTCTGCCGGATTGACCGGGAGGTAAAGAGCCATGCCTAGAGGACTTCACTGTCATGAATGTGAGTCGTGCGAGATGGAGACCTTTGACTGTTACGGGCTGTGGTGCGGGACCGCGTTTGATGAGCCGTGGAGAAAACTCTGCGGGAGGTGCGCGGTGCGCGAGAATGAAAACGAAGAAAGGGGATTGGTGCAATGAGCAGAATGCTTAAAGTTGAGCACGTCTTCCCGCCGATTTCAATTAGAACCTGCGACTACTGCGCCTATATAGACGGCGAAGAGGAATCGGGAAGGTGCGGCTGGGGCGCAACGGAACAAGAGGCAATTGATAGTTGGAACGACCTTTACGGAGAGGATGACGTTCCCACGAAACCGGAGGTCAAATGAAACCCTACGAACGAGTTCTCCGTCTACAACGATTCTTTGTGCAAGTCGCCGCTACTAAGACCCACGCGGCTACTCTTACTCACGACGGTTATATCCAAACTCAACTGAGGGCGGAAGCGAAGAGCTATGAAGAGTGCGCGCATGAAGCTTGGGCGGCGGCGCTGGACCTTTTCAGGTTAGAGAAGAATGGGGACACTGCGGAGCAGGTGGAAGAGTGTTTTCACGATGGACTCACCGGCATTAAGTGAGCGAAAGGAAAACGGCGATGACTGATAACTGGCTGATCCCATTAGACACCTTTCTCGGCACAGTACGGCGCACGGTCGCGGAGCTTGCGGACATACATCTACCCGAGGCCGACAGGAAAGCGGCTGAAGTCAGATTCCGCCACCTACGAGACGACTTCGTTGTGTCCGACCTCGGCGCCTTGCCGAAGCATGATCTACCCTATGACGGGCACATCTACGTTCCGACAGTTCTCGCGAGCGCGGAGCTTCACTGATGGATAGTCTACACTTTGCGCTTGCGGCAGTCGGCATTGTTGTAAGCGCGCTTATCGTGGGGTTTTTTCTACTAAAGGGCGGGGAGTAGCTATGCTTACGTGTAAAACCTGCAAGAAGGAAATCGTCACGGATGAGGACTTCGCCTCTCTGTTTCGCAGAGGGGGAGTATGTCTCCAGTGTCCCACGCCGCCGCCAGACCCGAGAGTGGAAGAGTGGAGGAAAGAAGTTGATGCGTGGCTGGAGGGGCCGATGAGTCCGAAGGCGCGGGCGCGGCGTTGGGAGAAGGAAAGATAATGGAGCTACTTCAGTTCGTATTCAGTGGGTTTTATATCTTTATCGGCGTCCTGATTCTCATAAGCGTCACGCTGCACGGCCTAGCTCAAATCATCCTGGCAATAAGAGGCGAGGGCGGCTGCAACTGTGACAGCGAAGATGAGGAGGATTGATGCCCGACCGTAAACCGAATCTTCACTTCAGCGGCATGGAGATGCTGTCGAGCTGCGGGGTCAAGTATGAGTTTCGCTACGAGAAGGGAATCAAGACGCCCCATACCGTAGCGCAGGGCGTGGGGCTTTCGACGCATGACTCAGTTGAGCACGATATGAAAAGCGTACTTGCTACGGGAAAGCTTCTTGAGGTCGAAGAAGTAAAAGCCATCGCCCGCGATACTCTGGTACACAAGTGGGAGAACGGAGAAATCGAGATAGATCCCGATGAGGCAGTACGGGGCGAAAAGGCCGTAAGGGACCAGTCTATCGACTCAACCGTATCACTTGCTGAATTACACCGGGTTAAGGTCGCGCCCCACATTCAGCCAACGGCGGTCGAGCGCCAGTGGGTAATCACCCTAGATGGATATCCGATGGATTTGGCGGGCCGTATAGACATTCAGAGCGGCAGACAGATTCGCGACACAAAAACGGCCAACAAAACCCCTAGCGCCGACAACGCCCATAACGCCCTCCAACTAACCATGTACGGACTGGCAGCAAAGATCATTGACGGCGAAGCCCCGACGGAATTCGTCTTGGACAATTTAGTGAAAAGCAAAAAGCCAGATTACGTCCCGCAAGTTACGTATAGAAACGACGAAGACTATCGCATGCTGATGCGCAGGATCGAGCGCAGCATAGAGACAATCGAGCGCGGCATTTATATGCCAGCCTCGCCTTCGGATTGGCGGTGCTCCGCGAAATACTGTTCCTATTGGAAGATTTGCCCATTCGCAAAGCGCCCTGTCTCTGTGTCCATGGCGGGAGTGTATCCCACGGAACAAGATTTAAAAACGGCAGTCGAACACGAACAATCAAAGCAACTGTTAATCAAAGAAGGGGGACTCAATGGAAACTGAAAACGGCGCCGGAGAACTTGAACCAGTCGAAATGCCGGTACTCTTGGAACCGCGCACAAGGGGCGAGCTGGACGTACAGATCGTGACTGCTAAACGTTTCCCGCGAAAGATCAGCGCGTTCAAAGAACAGGCACTCGACATGGCGACTCTCGACGAAGAAACCGCCTCCGGTTGTTTCTACTCTCTCCCGCGCGGGGGGAAACCCGTTGAGGGGCCTTCGGTTCGTCTTGCGGAAATCGTTCTCTCCGCATGGGGGAACGTCCGGTCAGAAGCCAAGGTGGTTGAGGTAGGGGAAAAGGAAATCACCGCCGAAGCTACTACGTGGGACCTTGAAAAAAACGTCGCGGTGAGATTTCAGGTGAAGCGGCGGATCACGGATAAGAACGGCAAGCGCTACACCGACGATATGGTTGTGGTAACAGGAAACGCGGCTTGTTCGATTGCGCTTAGGAACTCGGTTTTTAAGGTCATTCCGATGGCCTACACGAAGGCGGTGTATCAGGCCGCGCGTCAAGTAGCTATCGGGGATGCCAAGACCCTCGCGGCGAAGCGAGCCGAAATGGTCGCCTACTTCGGAAAGATGGGAGTCAAGCCGGAGAGAGTCTTCGGCGTTGTCGGCTGTAAGAATCTCGAAGACATTGGCCTTGACGAACTGGCGACATTGAAGGGTCTCGCCACGGCTATCAAGGAAGGGGATACGAACGTTGACGAAGCCTTCCCGGTGGACGGGTCGAGAAACCAGCCGGAGAAGGGGAAGCTCGATTTAAAGAACATGAAGCCGGGGAAACTGGAGAACCACGATAATCACCTATCAAACAAAGAGCAGACGGCGACTAAACGCGACGGCCCCAGGCCCCAAGGCGAAGGCCCCGAAGATTCATCGGTAGAAGACGCCATCAAGTTCATCAACGAGGCCCCAAATGACCTTTTCGAGGACATGGGGAATCGCTGGCTGATCGAGAACATGAAGGGGAAGCCGCAGGACGCGCAGAATACCATCTCGAAGCTCTGGAATAACAGGCACCAGAAAATCTTAAAGGAACGCAGAGAACAGGAATCTCAAATCACAAAGGAGGAAGTATAAATGAAAGTAATCTTATCAACGCGGGAGTACCGCAAGTTGGGAACCGGGACTGAGTTTCAATTCGGGGATATTACCTTAGGAGTCGGGGAGCCGGAGAATCTTAACCCAGTGGAAGTAATCGAGGATATCGACTTCACTCCCGCGACCCGCCCCCTTCGCGTCTTGCGCCACCGGAAAAGGAAAGTCCAGGCGGTGAACAAGGAATTCCCCTGTACCGAAGAAGGATGCGGGAGGAGTTTCAGGCGGGCGGCGTTTCTCGCGTCACATCAGAGAGTGCATGAACCAAGAACCGTGAAGCGCGGGCGGGGCCGGCCACGGAAATCGGTATAGGTTCAGAAGGGGAAGGCAGCTAATGGATACGGACGGCAGGTACGAGGTCAATTTAGACGTGGCCCACCTCAGCGAAGAACGCCAGAGAAACTTGATGGCGCTACTTGAACGTCATGTCGGGATGACCATTGAGCAGCTAGGCAATTTAGAAATCGACGAGGACTTTATTCATCCCGGCTGCGATTATTGTAAGGGGAACTTAACTTAAAGCTTCCCGCCTAATCCCATCCGGGCGGGAGTAAGGGGGCCGGGTATCGCCGTCGCGTCGTCATCGCGCCTAAAACATAAACCCTTAAAGCATAGGTGCGGGGGCGCGGCGGTCGGCTCCCTGAATAGATACGAAGGAGACGCAAATAAATGGGTGCGGATAATTGGGCCAAGTGTCCGAAGTGCCAGCAACTGAAAGAGCAGAGGCTGAATAAAGTCAATGAGAGCTATGGTCAGGTGCCCCCCGAAGACTATTTGCGGCTAGTAAAAGAGGCCGAAGAAACCGGAATTCATCCGAGGGGCAGAACGGACACGCCGATGCGCGAAGATTGGGAAATCGGAACTGACGAATCGGGAATATTCAGTATTGATTATAGTTGCCACTGCGATGCTTGCGGCTTCGAGTTTGAATACAAGTTTGAAAAGGGCGTCCTATGAGTCGCCACCCCGAACGTATCGACGTACTCTCCGAACTCCGCTCCCGTCTGAGAAAGTCCAAGGGCCTCACGATCCTCCTCCCGCGCTATCTCGTAGAGCTGATACTGTCCAGGCTGGAGGAAGAAAAGAGGGAAACCGAGGATGCTTGAGCTTTTACTGTGGGGCTACTGGGTTACTTCTTCCATGATAGCCTTTGTCATACTCAAGGATTACTATCGGGAAGATGGGAAGCCCCGCCCCTTGTTGCTGGCTATTGTAGTCTCGGTACTAGCCGGGTGGTTTATCGTGTTCATAGCGGGGCTTCGGGCGGTCGGGGACAAGGTTTGGGACTGGAAGCATAGGGAATAAACTATGGATGAGAAAAAGGCGCGGGCAATTCTCAAGGGGCACATCAACCCAGATGATAGCCTCGGGATGGGTGGCCATCTCGGCTACATTGAATGGGTGTCGGATATCCCGGACACGATCACTTTGGACGGTGAGTATTCTATCGAGGAACTGGAAGCCATTCTTTGGTGGATGAAAAACAAAGCAGAGTCTTGAATCGGTTCGCCGTGCCCCTGTGAATCGTAGGTCATGGGGGATTCCGATAATCGCGGGCAAAATGTCCTTGTTAACTCGCGGCTGTAGGCCATGCCTAGACGATGCAATGTTTTCGTCGGCAGGCACAAGTGCGGAAACGGCCATGGCGAACCGATTGAGGATTCTCGAAGGGGGAAACTAAATGAAATATTTTGACGGCAAACAATGCTCTCAGTGCGGCCACTCTATCAACGTGTGTGAAGAATGCGGCCTGTGCCCAGATTGTCAGCATAGCGACCATCCGGGCCGAGCGACCGCGAACTATGTGAAGTTTCTCGCGATAACAAAAAAGGTGAGTGTAAACGGGGGCGCTCTGCATGTCGAGAACTGAAGCGGAAATCGCAAGCGGCCTTTCCGAAGTCGAACTCAGGCTGCGGAGTCTTTGCGGTCAATTGAAGACGCTTCTTGACGATCCGTATCCCGGCCTCATTACGTGGTGCCAGTTAGTGCATGACTACTGGGAAAAGATCGCAAAGTTATACGAAGAGAATTGAGCCAGAGACCGCAAAAAGTCGAGGGTTAATTCATGAAAATAGAAGTGCGCCAAGTTATTTGGTTCGCCTATGCCGCCGGCTTTATTCAGGCAACGCTACTGGCTAACGGGTACGGCAATTGGATTTGGCATGGAATCTTGGGAGCCGTCGTTCTTATTGTCTTGCGCGGATTTCGGTTAACAAGTGGAGGGGTAAAATAGTGGCTATCAGAATTCGGCGCGTTAACGGAATGACGGTTGCGTTGTGTGCGGCAGAAACAGATGAGCAACCCGGCGACTTGTATCTTGACGATGGAGTTCACTACGCTCTCGCCGCTAAATTCTGTCAGGACTGGCAAGGTCAAATGGTGGATTGGGATTATCCAGAAGAATGGGCGGCGATGCAGACACAGAAGATACGAGATGCGGAAACGGAGCTTATAGGATGGCAACGCGCAGAAGCAAACAAAAATCCTGAAACAAAGTAATGCGCTACCGTCGGCGGCGCAAACAGAACCGTAGGAAAATGGGGATTAAATAGATGACCACCACCATCCATACCCACGGGAAACAACTAGAGGCCGCACCATGCCCGCACTGCAAACAGCCATTAAAGCTCTATCCTCCCGATCTTCTCCCCGCCCACATCTACAAAATCCACGGGGACAGGGGGTATACCGAGGCCCGCTGTATCAAGAGGTCCTGTAGGAAGAAGGTTGTCGTATTAGCGCCCGCCCCGGATTTCTTTATTTGTGACCCTTGCCGCCTCAAGTCCCAGCGGGGGCGGGTCCAGCCGAGCAGGTATAGATCGCGGGCGGTGGAGGAGTTTCGGGAGTGCGTGAAGGCGAAATGACATGAAGAAAACTGAATTCACAGATTACCAACGGCAGGCATTCGAGAGCGAGGCGCACCTCAAAAGTGGCGGCGAAACTATGAGTGATCCGTTTACCGCGTCCCTTGACGAACTACACAATTGGTCGATGGAAAACATGCCGCTTTATAAACGCTGCTATAGCGATCCTGAATTAAGACTCCTGTGCTCCCAACTCTTAGTGCACGCATTTGATAAACGCCGAGCGCAGCGCGAGCTGGACGACGACCGTCAAGTTACTCATTGGGAAGATTGCTTTAAAGACCCGAAGCATCACGCCTGCGCTCTGGCTGTAATCAACGTCCGTGATTTGGTAGTGGCGCGGCTCAAGCGAGAACTCAGGCAGGCGCGGGCGATAGCGGACAAGCTGGCATTCAGCTTATTGCATCAGCAACCCGACGGGTATCATTGCGCGGTGTGTCACGCTGATTGGCGCAAACGTCCAAGGTGGGATTTGCCACTAGATGAGCGCCACAGCTGGTCGCTGGAGCAGTGGCTGGATGCAGAACCGGAGGTTACATGAGCGAGGATAAACGAGAGGAAATCAGGGAGGCGGCAGATTCGTGGCTGGATAGCTGCGACTGGAATGGTCATCACGAACTTCTCGTAGAAGCGCTGGTTGAGTTCGTGGAACGCTTCACGCGCCCGCTGGAGGCTGATCTTGCGGCACATGAAATTGTATCCGCGAAAATAGAAAGCGAAGCGCAGCACAATCAAGATTTGCTGGGTGAGCTTTTAACCCAGCGAGAGGCGCTACAGGCCGAGAACGAAAATCTGCGAAGCCGCGTTGAGGCCGATCACCGAACAATCAAAGAGCAGGCAGGAAAGCTAGGCGAGTCATACGCCACGCGGGTATCCCAGGAAGCGGAGATTGCCAAGCTTAAGGAATACGTCACGGCTGCGGAGGTATTTTTTCTGTGCGCCGGGATTAACGTTGACGATGTAGACATAAAAGCGGTTCATCGACTTGAGGCAGCGCGGGAGAAACTAGGGCTAACCACGAAACCAGAGACCCCCAACCCGAAATGAGCCGGGGTCTTAACTGGACTGAGGACGACCTGAAGGCGGTCCTATCTAAGTCGGCGCCGCCCCCCGTCAAGCGGGCCAAGTACGGGAACAAGAGAGAGAAGATTGACGGCTACACATTCGACTCTCTTCTGGAGGCCCGCCGCTATCAGGAACTAAAGTTGATGGAGAAAGCCGGGGAGATCCGCGACTTGACCGTCCACCCCCCTTTTTCAATCCAGGTGAACGGAATCCACTGCGGTAAGACGGAAATGGATTTTCTCTACTTCACGAAGGAGGGGAAGCGGGTGGTGGAAGATACCAAGGGAGTGAGCACGCCGCTTTCCAAGCTCCAGCACAAGCTTTTGTTCGCTCTGTATTCTATCCAAGTGAAGGTGATTCGATGACCAAATCCGAAACCATCGAGCTTTTGCGCGCCCTCGCGGACGGCTTGGAACTGGGGAGCATGACTCTTGATGGTGCCGCGTCATCGGAGCGGGGCGGGAACCGGAGCTGCGTCCAGGTGATTTATCGGTTCGTCAGGGTGGAGAGCGAGTCGGAAGAGCCGAGGAGCTAACGGGATGAAACGCCGCTGGACCAAAAAAGACGTGAAGGAATTTGATCGTCTCGTCGCGCTTATGGACTCCCAAAATCAGGTTGATCGAATTGAGGGAAGGCTGAAGTGGAAAGCCTTCGCGGATCGGTTCAGCAAAGATGAGCTGAACGAGATGTGGAAATTGATTAAGGACAAGAAGTGATCAGCCCGAAACCGGATCTCGAATATTGTTTGACCGTGGCAGACGTGGGCCGGCTGTTGAACATTCATCCGCGCACCGTACGGAAACTCCCGATTGAGTGCTCGCGAATCGGTCATCAAATCCGCTACCGAGAGGAAGACGTTTTGCGGTATATACGAGCAAATAAAGAGGGGGGGCGGATTCATGGCCAAAAGACCAAAGGGCGTTCGATACCGCAAGGACCGCAAGAAATGGGAGCATCGAAAATACTCTCATGGCAAGACCTACAGCGGCTTACACCAAACGGAGGCCGAAGCTAGGGAGGCGTATCGGCTCGCATGCGAACAGATCAAGCGGGTCAAAAAAATCCCGCGAAACGCCTTGAGCGCGGTCATGAACGAGTTTTTGATTCGGTCGAAAAAACGAGGGCGCGGCGCAGAGAGACTTCAAGCTCTCGTGCGAACGTTCAAGCGATTCATCGGGCCGTTCTTCGGTGAGGATACGCCGATGACGGAAATCGGCCCACTGGACGTAGAGGATTTCGTTGACCATCAGATGCAGCGGCAGAAGGCAGACCGAAGAGGAAGGCCGAAGAATAATACGATTGACCATTACCTCCAGGATCTCGCCGCGCTCTTCAAATTTTACATCGACACGTACAAAGTTCCGATTTCTAATCCGGTGGCGCAGGCCGATCTCTCCGCGATTAAAAATCGTAAGTTCGTGAAACCGCCATTCGACCCGCTAACGGTGGACAGGGCCATTGCGTGCTTGGATCAACCCGAAGACTTGTACGATAAGGTTTTCATCGTGCTCGCCGTCTGCTCTGGGGCGCGGCGCGGCGAAATCAACCGCACGAAATGGACCGATCTTCTTTTGGACGATATCGAGCGGGCTTGGTATCGAATACCGGGCACGAAAACGACCGAGAGTTTATCGTACATTCCACTGCCGCGATACGCGGCTGAATTGCTAATCGAGTGGCGCACGATTTCCGATTCTGAATTGGTTCTACCGGGGCGATCACCCCAAACGAAAGGGAGAGAGATTATGCGTCGGAACGCGATATTCAAAAAAGTTCTGAAGCGTACCGGGGTTAAGCTCACGGCGAAGGATCTTCGGGATTATTACGCGACGATGGTGGACACGATGGACGTGCGAATCTTAAAAGATTTGATGCGCCATACGAGCTTGAACACCACGACGAAATATTCTCGTAGGCGCGAAGAACTGATGCGCGATGCGGTCAAGGATCTCGGTTCCAATTTTGGACCAAATCAATCTGCCGACTCCTACGCTAAATTGCCCAAAAATACATTCTATGGAAATCAACATACGACTCGCAAAGACTGGATAACTAGCGTAAATTCAAGAGAAAAAGTTGGTGGCGGTGAGTGGAGTCGAACCACCGACGCCGCGGATATGAGCCGCGTTGGCGATACCACGGACACCAACGAATCCGATAAGTTACATTAGCGTTCCAAATTTAGGCGTAAATTCGAGGGGGCCGAAATGCCGAGACGATCAGCCGAGTCGATCTACATAACGGATATTCCTGTTCAGCCAACGGATGATCCGATTACGCGAATAATGAAACGGATCGGAGCGCCCTCGCTCAGTCTGCCTGCCGCCGACTATAACCGTATGCGTCGGCCAATTCTTTACATGTGGGAGAGGGAGGGGAAGCCGCTCTACATCGGCATTTCGGTTAATGGCGTGGCCCGTCCGTTCGGCTTTCATCATGTGCTTAGTCGCATGAAGCCAACAGACAATCTGTATGTGTGGTCCTTTTCGACGGAATTTGCCTTGAAGACGGTCGAGGCTGAATTGATTCGTGAATTCGCACCAGAACTAAACACCGCCGGGAAACCAGCAGGGTCACCTCGGCGACAGTTCCCGACCCATTACGAGTTTCGGATGGCGGAAAAGCGGCGGCTTGAAGACCGAGTTGAGTATTTTAAGACCTCTTTGGCCCAAGCCAAAAAGCAACTCAACGAGATTGAGATTGAGCTACGGGGATTTGACCCGCGCGCGGGAGTGCAGCGCCCGAATTAACAGGAGGATAAAATGACATCCCAGCAAGCCAAGAAACTAGCAGCGGCGATCGCCCGCGACTTGATGACACCGGGGAATGACGGTAGCCCTGTTGACCGGCTGAGATTGATGACCGGCGATATTGATCATGGCGCTTGGTCACAGATCGCACTCGCGGTACGTATCGAGTCATGGCTGACGGGGAAGTTGCCGCAGCGCACGGCAAAGCAGAAAAGAGCCGCATGACAGGAGGATGAGATGAGCGAGGATAAACCGGAGACCAATTTAACGGTGCGGCAAGGCTCTCGGAGCGACGGCAGTTGTAATTTCTGCAACGACTATTGGGGTGTGATCGTGATTCGGTCCAAGGGCGGATTGGAGGTGCGATTCTGCCGAGTATGCTGGATGCAAGCGAGCAATTTAGTGAGGAAACTGTGAGCGGGGTGCCTCACCCCCCAATCACAACCTTGCGAACGCCGCACCCCCGGCAGCGCTGGACGACAGTCCCCCCTCAGGTATCCCGGTATACCTGCTCTGAGCCACATTGCGAGCAGCGGCGCCGTTTACGCTTATCGGGGACAATCAGGAGCTTGAAGCCGGGGGTTAAAGTGGGGGGATCGGAAGGGGAGAGTTCCTTACGGGTGCCGTCGGGGGCAATCTGAAAGTGGCGGTTGGACACGGGAACAATTTAGCATATTTCTGGCGATTTTTCCTTTACATCTAGAGGGATTTTATTCAATATGGATTCGATAAAAGAGACAACCGAGGCAATTAAACAGTTCGTGCGCGAGCGCGATTGGGAGCAGTTCCATAACCCGAAAGACATGGCGGTTTCTATTGCACTGGAAGCCGGGGAACTTTTAGAAAACTTCCAGTGGGACCGCTCGCCTAATCTCTCAAACCTCGCTGATGAATGTGTGGACGTGGCGATTTATCTTTTCGAACTGGCCGACATGTTGGGGATTGATCTTCTGGCGGCGATTCGAGAAAAGCTCGTGACAAATGCAATGAAATATCCGGTCAAAAAGGCGAAGGGAAAGAGTCTGAAATATGACAAGCTCTGAGCTTAACGACTACTCGGCGTTCCTGAAGGCCAAGGAGATTTCAGCCTATAGCGCGGGGATTGTTCCGAAGGAACCGCATAAGCTCCTTTTTCCATTTCAGAAAGATATCGTGAGGTGGGCGCTTAGACTGGGCCGCGCGGCAGTTTTCGCGGACTGCGGGATGGGCAAAACTTTTATTCAGCTTGAGTGGGCAAAGCAGATTCCTGGTGACGTATTGATCCTCGCCCCGCTCGCGGTTTCACAGCAGACCGTCGCTGAGGGGCTGAAACTCGGCATACACGTTACGCCATGTCGGAAGCAGGATGATGTTCGGGCTGGGGTCAACATAACGAACTACGAGATGCTGCAACATTTCGATCCTAGTGCATTCGCTGGAATCGTGCTTGACGAATCGTCAATCATAAAACACTTTGAGGGTAAGATACGAAACGCGATTATTGACTCGTTCTCCGAGACTCCCTACCGATTGGCTTGTACAGCCACGCCCGCCCCGAATGATTTTATGGAACTGGGAAATCATGCCGAGTTTCTTGGGGCGATGACCCGCACGGAAATGCTCTCCATGTTCTTTGTCCACGATGGGGGCGAGACCGCAAAGTGGCGACTCAAGGGCCACGCCATGGCCGATTTTTGGAAGTGGGTATGTTCGTGGTCGGTAATGATGCGCAAGCCATCGGATTTGGGATACGACGATGGCGATTTCATTTTGCCGCCGATTTCAATTCACGAGTTCTCCGTTGACGTGGATAAAGCGACCGATGGCTTTCTCTTCCCGCTTGAGGCTCAGACCCTACAGGAGCGTATCGCCGCACGTCGAAGCTCGATCGATGATCGCGTTCAAAAATGCGCCGAGATGATCAATCGGTCCAAAGACTGCTGGATCGTATGGTGCAATCTCAATTCAGAATCGGACGCACTGGAAAAGGCAATTGATGGCGCGGTGCAAATCCAAGGGAGTGAATCGCCGGATATAAAAACGCGAAAGCTCATTCAGTTTAGCAACGGCGAGATCCGCGTTCTGGTGACAAAGGCGAGCATCGCGGGGTTCGGGATGAATTGGCAGCATTGCCACAAAGTCGCATTTGTCGGCCTCTCTGATAGCTGGGAACAATACTATCAGGCGGTTCGGAGATGCTGGCGGTTTGGGCAAAAGCATCCCGTTGACGTGTATCTGGTGACAGCCAAAACCGAGGGGGCGGTCGTGAAAAACATCAAACGGAAGGAAGCGGACGCAGACAAGATGGCTAACGAGATGATTAAAAATACCCACGTCATAGCCGAGGGTAACGTCAAATTCGGACTCAACAGAACGACCGATGTTTACTATGAGGACTGTGTTTCAGGAAAGAACTTCACTCTCTATCTAGGTGACTGCGTCGAAGTCGTAAAGCAGATTCCAAGTGAAACCATCGGGTTATCGGTTTTCTCCCCGCCCTTTGCGAGTCTTTATACATACTCTGCGAGCCACCGTGATATGGGGAACGCTCGATCAGATAAAGAATTCCTGGCGCACTTCCATTTTCTCGTAAAAGAACTTGGTCGCGTCATGATTCCGGGCCGGCTGGTCGCTGTCCATTGTTTCGATATCCCCAGCATGAAAGAGCGCGATGGTGTCATCGGGATAAAAGATTTCTCCAATACAATCCGATTGGCGTTCGAGGGCGCGGGATTTGTTTATCATTCCCGCGTGACAATCTGGAAAGATCCTGTTACCCAAATGCAGCGGACAAAGGCTCTCGGTTTACTTCACAAACAGATCAAAAAAGATTCCAGCATGTCTCGCGTCGGTCTGCCTGACTATCTGATCGTCATGCGGAAACTCGGAGATAATCCGAAGCCGATCAGCCATACAGCAGAAGAGTTTCCCGTTGAGCAGTGGCAGAGGTGGGCGAGTCCAGTGTGGGACGATATTGACCCGTCCGATACACTATCCTATCGAATGGCGCGGGAGCAAAAAGACGAGCGCCATATTTGCCCATTACAGCTAGAAGTGATTCGGCGCGCCATGATCCTGTGGTCCACGACGGGAGACCTAGTTTTCTCACCGTTTGCTGGAATCGGGAGCGAGGGATATGTGGCGGTTCAAAACAAGAGGAAATTTATCGGCGTGGAATTGAAGAAATCTTACTGGAGTCAGGCTGTGGCAAATCTCAATTTAGCTGAGTCGGAGATGGCGAATGATTTGTTCTCCGATAGGATCGAATCTGCCGGGAGAGATTAGAGGCTCGTAACTTCAATCTCCATATCCTGGAAGGAAAAACTATAGCATCCCGCTCCCCCTGTATGTGAAATCGCCGCCGCGAATGCCAGTGTCTGGGCCAGGGTTGAGTTGATAGAAGAAACCCCCTGTGCTCCGACATTGGTATAGGCGTTTCCATCTGAAACCCCGGCATACTCCATTGTGATTGCCTGTTTACTGGCCCCGCTGGCAAAGACCTTCGCTTCAATTCTAGCCGAAGCATCTGAGATAGAAGTCCCGCCGCCGCCGTTGATCGTGATTGCGGGTAAAGAGAGGGCGGTCAGAGAACCGTAGACCATGGAGAACGTGATGTTAGTAGTGGCGCCGGCCCCGCAAGTCTCGCTGATCAGACCATTGACTGTGATATCGAGGCGGTTTCTGGTTCCCAGAGTAGAACCGGGGAGAACGACAGCAACGAAGACAGCGGAAGTGGTAACCGTCTGAGCCGTGGTAACAGTCTCAAACTCCCCGCAATTGGGCGTGCCCCGCGATAAAGTCCACGAGCCGTTTTCGTTTGTGTATCCTCTTGAATTTACCGGGACGATCATTAGAGTCTGGCCGAACCCAAATCCGGTAATGTCTATTTGCCCCGTGGTGCTTCCCACAAAACCGACACCACTATAAGACACTCCATCAGTGCTCGATCTCAATTGAAACCCAGAAATCGAAGCATTGAGGGAGATTAAATACCTGTCGCCAGAGGCCGGGTTTACGGGGGAATTGGAGGCGTTGACTGGAGTGGTGGTGATGAAAGCAAGCGGGCCGGAGGATGGGTACCAACTTGAAATGGAAGTTTTAAATCCCGAGGCGACTCCCGTTGTGATTGAAAGAGAGTCCCCAATCATAGCCGAGAGATTGGGATTGTGATTCCCCGTCCACAAGTATTGCCCCGATCCTGTCTGGGAGAATTGCCCCGACTGCGGAGTTACGTACACAAAGGAACCAACCGTGACCGTACAGGCCGAGACGACAACAGACACAGAAGTCGGCTGCGACGGGGGAACCAGTAAATAAGCAGTGGACGGGGTGCCGGGGCAGTCCAGTTGGTATTGAAGCCTTAGGTACTCCTGCCCCTTGACCGTGTGCCGACCGTTCTCCGCTCTACCTACCTGAACGGTTCTAAATAACAGAACGTCTCTGGATGTGACCCCTACAGCATAGGTCTCTCCCGGTCGCGCGGGGAATTGAAACCCACCTATAGGTGTAACCGTAATCGTAAACCCTGGAGGGGAACTGACAATCGGGGCGCGCTCTACGGTATCAGCATCGGTATGCCAGACGTAAATCTCATAGGTGTTGCCACTCTTTACCTGGAGTTCTCTATCTAGTACGGCATGGACGGTCGAGCCGTCTAATAGGCGGCCCCCAGTCCCCATGGTGAAGTCAGTAGATGGAATGTGCGCGGCGAACACATCCCCCGGTTCAAGGGGGACCGCTTCAATATCCGTCTCAAAGGTAATGGCTCTCTGCTTGACGTTTCGCCGTTGCATTTCAAGTGAAGCAGCTCTGATTGCCTCGTTTCTTCGACTGACTCCAACTAAATCCAGGTTGAAAGGTTTAATCGGCACATTGGACGCCGCCGTGGCCGAATTCTGGATGTATAAAACATCTCTCTCGTAGTCTAACTGCTGATTGGAGAATTCGACTACGCACTGGTTGACTTGCAGCGGATCTTTGGTGACCTGCAAATTCCACGATTCTTCAATCATATTACCGGGGCCGAAGACCATTCTGGTCGGGAGGTCGGCCCGGTCGGTAATAAACTTAAATTGCCCGTTAGAGTAAATCGTGGAGGTCCGGTAGAGGGACAAGGTCTCGTTGATCCAGTTCCAGTGGGGCTTCTGCCTATCCATCAACAGGTCAAGATGATGGAGGTCTTCGCCGGGGGAGGTATCAACGAACGTGACAGAACCGTTCGTTATACCGTCGAATGAGTTAGCTAGGGAAGGGTCCCAAGAGTCGATGTAGATGAGGGTCACTTATTGGCAAGCTCCAGAAGTATATCGGCGTGGCAAGGCTTATCCAGTGGGCACCAGCAAGCAAGATTCTTCCCGCGAAGTACCGTTCGTGCTTCCTCGATAAGCTGAATGCCAACTAAAGAACTTTCCATGTAGCGCCTGTATTGATCCAAGCATGCATCGCGACTAAGCCCGATTGGAAACGGGTTGCCCCACTTCGTTGAGCGATCAACCGCGACCGCATTCTCTGGCATTCTCCAGCCCTTAGTTCTTCTGCGCTGGACTCGGATAGGTGGCTCGTTCATACTTTTGGGACTTCACGCCATTCCTCAGGCGAAATGCCGAAGTCGCGAAGAGCGTGCTCTTTATGAATCTCACCGCACCCTATCTCTTGATGGTCGTTAGGGCAGAGAAGCCAATTGCGGAAAGTTCGCTCTCCTACTAACTTACGCACAAGGTCGCGGATCATCGCACGACGATAAGAACCAGCTACTTCTCTCTCCCGCTGAATCTCGCGCAAAAATTCGCCAATGTCATTATCTTCTAGTTCCATTAGGTCCCCTCGCCTTGTTAGTTACTCGTAACATCAATCGTTCCATCTCTAAAACTAAACGAATAGCAGTTATGTGAATGCACCAGCCCTGCCGAATTTAAATGTGAAAACTGCGCCCCAAACGCTATCGTTTGTGGTAGAGTCCCGTCCACCGTTCCGGCCCCGATCACGCTCAGTTTAACATAATTTCCCGTGTCTTGGATGCCCTGATAGGTCAAGTTCGCTGATTGTCTGTTTGTCGCACCGCCCCCGACTATCTGGCCTGTCAGAATAACCGGATTGTCTGATCCGATGGTTGTATGAGAGGCTACCGCATTGAGAGTCACGGCGAGGGGGCCGGCCACCGTCGCGCCCCCGTAGGTCATGTAGAAATTAACGTTAGTCGTTTCGTTTGCAGTCGAGCAGGCTTCGGTTAATAACCCGCTAATCTCAATGTCCATTATGTTCGTGGCCCCCAAGGTGGAGCCGGGGATGATAGCGGACATGAACCATGTGAGGGGGGTGGAAACAACCGTGGCCACCTGAGTATCGGTACTGAAATCCCCGCAGTTGGGAGTCTCGCGGGAGAGTACCCACGTCCCGAGATCGTTGGCCCCGCCTCTGACGCCAAAGGGGACAACGTTAATCTGCTGCGTATAACCGTATCCGGTAATGTCGGCAATCCCGGTTGTGCTGTAGACCCGAGAGACCGCTTGGCCCTGCTGTACGGCGTTCGCCGCCGTGTTGGTTCGGACAACGAAGCCGGAGAGGGAAGTGTTGAGACTGATGTTGACCAAATCCCCGCTGGATACTGCCGGCCCCGGCGTCCCTACGTAAGCCTGAAATATGGGACTCGGAAGATTTCCCGCAACAACAAAACTCGCCTCCATGTCGTCCCAGTAAGCGTCAATCCCGCTGGCATCCCCGGTCCCGCGTACCCCGTGGAGGAGAAAATCGACAAACCGTGTCCCGGTCGGCATCTGAACGATATGAGAAACCGGGGTCCAAGTGGTAGTGCGGGCCACTAGCCCACTGTATGTGGTCGCGATTGTCCCTAGTGCGTTGTTTAAAAACCGTATCCCGATTTCGCCCGTGTCACTGTCTCTGGGGGAAATTCCCGCCATATAGGCAAAGGCACGAAAAGAAATCATCCCCGCGTCAACGGCAAAGTTCGGCATGTAGTTGGCGACGTTTATACGTTGTCTAGCCAAGACTTCCGTTCCAGGGCCGCCCCAGAAGAACCACGATCCTGTATGAGGAGTACCGAAGAAGTTAATCCCGATGGCACCGATTTCCGAGGTCCAGCCAGTGGTCGTCTGCGTCTCTGCGGTCGGGTTAATGAGACTCGCAACAGTGACTACGTTGGTCACGAACCAGCTCTTAATGACTGATGAGAATCCCGACCCGGCCCCACTTAGGACACTCAGGCTATCGTTTATCTCTGACGATGGATTGGGATTGTGCGGCCCCACCATGGAGATGAGTCCATCCTGATAGCCCAAAACGGTCCCTGTCTGGGGGGATAGATAACTAAGCGAGAGGGTGGCCGTGCAGTTGACAATGGCTACCGTTACACAGCTCGGCTGTGAGGGCCGGTCTAAATCAAATGCGGTGTTTGCGCTTGAAGGGCAATAGAGCTGATATTCGAGTCTGAGATATTCGGTCCCTTCAACCGAATGTCTCCCCGTCTGTTCTCTCGCCACCTTGGTCGTCCGAAACAGAAGAACATCGCGGCTCGTGACCCCGATTGCATAGGATTCCCCCGGCTTTGCGGCATAGGAGAAACCCTGAGTCGGCGTGACCGTAATCGTAAACCCCGGCGGGCTTGAGACCAGTGAGACTCTCTCCACCGTATCTGCGTCCGTGTGCCATAAGTAAATTTCGTAGGTCTGCCCCGATTTGACTTCCAGTTCCCTGTCTAAAACGGCGTGAACAGAGGACCCGTCAACTAACCGCCCCCCGATCCCCATATCCCAATTGGATACCGGGATATTGGCCGCGAACACGTCTCCAGGTTCTAAAGGGACCGCCTCTAAATCAGTCTGGAAGCTGATGTTTCTGATCTTGGTATTTCGTCTCTGCATCTCCAATGAGGCGATCCGCATGGCCTCCGAGGTTCTGGAGATACCAACCAAATCCATATTGAACGGCTTCAGCGGGGTAGAGGTAAACGCCGCCGCCGAGTTTTGCATATACAAAACGTCTCGTTCAAAGTCTAAATCCCTATTAGCGAATTCGACGACGGCCTGATTAACTTGGAGAGGGTCTTTGACGATCTGGAGGTTAACGGACTCCTCCAGCATGTTCCCCGCCCCGAATTCAAACCGCGTGGGTAAATCGGCCCTGTCCGTGATGATTTTAAACTTGGCGTTTGAGTAGATGAGAGAGGACCGATAGGGGGCCAGCATCTCATGGAGCCAAGTCCAGTGGGGCTTTTGTCGGTCTAAAACTATATCTAAACAGTGGAGGTTTTCGCCGGGGAGGGAGGTGATGACTTCGGCGTAGAGTTGGGTAACTCGAAACTGATTGTCGAGGGGCCTAACCAACCACTCCGTAAAAGCCTGTGTGACTCTAGCTGGCATTCACAGATTTCGGCATTCTCCCCGATTCGACAAGGCTCGGGTGTTTGTCTATGACGTGCTTGCGCATTATGGAGAGGGCGACCTGCTCGCGCGCAAGAGCATTACGCACTCTTGGCTGACAACGGAATTGGCAAGAGTGGCAAGTGAAGATCGCGCCCATTGGGGTCAATCGCCGCGAATAAAACCGCGTCCAGTATTGCTGAAAAACGTTCATGCTTTCCCTAGCATGACGTGCGGCGCTTTCTTCTGATGAAGATGTACGCCACAGAGTTTTTTCCTGCGCCAGTTGCCGATTGCTCGGTTGCGGCACTGATGCGGCTTGGCGTACCAGTAGCCTTTGGTTTTAGCGGCGCACTGGGGGAGTAAAAACTGCTTAAAGATTGGACAAATCATCGGTTCGACGCCGGTTGCTTCTCGGTCGTCGTCCCTTGTGGTTTCGGCTGATTGCGCTTTAAGTCGCGCCAAATGTCTCGGGCCATTGTTCAATCCTCCTTTATCATCCGATATACCAGTCCTCAATTTCGACCGGCTCAACCCATCCATTACGGATGAGCCACAGATAGGATGTAGTAGGCGCGCCGATGGATCTTTCACAGCGGAATTGCCGCTCTATCTCGATTGTCTCAAAGTCCCTTAATGCGCGGACATGTCCTATAACTTCGTAGTCCTGCATGGAGCATTCGCCGCTTGTGATGCAGAGAATTTGACCGTTAATCACCGCTGACATATGATCTCCCCATCTTTAGTTTGGCGTTCTCGGTCTGAGCGGCCTGAAGTTGGCGGCGGAGGTCTTCTGCCGTATCTTGCTTTTCTGTCACGCGCCGCAATTGATCCTCGCAGCGTCTTATCCAGTACCTTTTTTGTTCTTCCAATGGGCGCATGTGGCGCTCCACGAACTGAACAAGGGACTCGACAAGATGGTCCTGAGTTCCGTTCCAGTCCGCACTATCAAGCCACGAATCCGCCGCCTGCCTAAGTTCGTCTCGTTTATTCTCCCTCATGCTTCCGTCCTCGCAGGCCGCTTCCACACCATACCGCCCTTCGGCCACTTTGCCCCGCAGATTTGGCAGAACCAAAATTTAATGTTCGGCTTGGGCGGCTTCTCTTCATCGTGCCATTCAATTATGAAAGTCGTGTATTGCCCAGCATCGTTGCTCCGGCATTTTATACACGGCGGGACTGATCCAGATTGCATGGCGCTTTCGTCAATCCTGCAACGCCGCGCCATACGCCTTCTTAACCGCCGTATGCCAGCCGCGCCGCCCAAGTTCCAAATCAGAAACGTAGGCTTTCGAAAATCCGAGCCGCCGCGCCATTTCGCTCAGTGAAATATTGGCCCGTTCCCGTTTATCGCGCATCTGGCGACCCACCGCTTTGTGATCCGGTTCCAGACCCGACCCGCCACACCGTTTGCATTTCATGAACGGATGTTAGCAACTTCCGCTTACGCTGTCAAGGCCCTCCTCGCTTCGGGGAAAATTCATGGCCACACGCGGGGCATGTAACCGTCTTGCCGCCCTCGCTCTGCTCCTCATTCAGCAACTCGGTCCCCGCCTGCTCCAGCAATTTGGAGATTTCTTCATCGGTCCATAACCCCTCCAACAGGCCCTCGCCCTTCATTTCCATGAGAACTTCGGTATCCCACGATAAATCCGCCTCGGCTATTTTATTCGAACGAAGGGCAATGCGCTTTGCCTGCGGTGTTTGGGCGTTCGGTATGTCTTTTCTCACCATGATAATGGGGCGGCGCCCGTCGTGCTCGACGACAATCGGTTGAATATCGGGGAATCTCTCGGCGGCGGTTTCGAGTCGTGCCGATCCGTCTAAGATTTCGCCATCTGCTGCTGCGGTCATCGGGGCCACAAACCCGTCCTCTGCCATGGCGTCGTTTAGCATGCGGATACCGCGCTCGGTGTGCTTGTTTGCGTTGAGGGCAGCGGGGCGGAAGTCTTCTAGCCGTTCAGGCTTGGGCGTTTGTTTTTTCATTCGTTACCAAGGTTCGTAATCTTCACCCGCCCGCAGCACATACAGGTTTTCCATTCTATCAACAAATCCCCGTGGCCAGTTGTTACCATCAACTCTTCGCAGCGATAGTAATAGGAGTGGGAGCCGAGACAGCATAACAATCTGTTCATCAGTTTCTTCCACTTCAGACTTTTATTTTTCGCTGGCTTCATGTAGTCTGCTCAATGCAGGACCGATCCGGGGTTTAGCTCCGGGGTAGGTACTGCTTAAACGTTCCTCTCTGGTGACAAGGGCCTTCGACGGCCCTTCCTTTGAACCGTCGTTAACAGGTTCGACCATGCATGGAAGGATAGCCAGAGAGGTCAACACTTCCCCCATGTGCTCGCGAGCCATGGTGCGAGGCCGGTCAGTCACCGTATGGTGTGCTTCGATCGGCCTCAGTGTTTCTACGCGATACACCTATACCCCCACTGAATACTCGCCACCTCAGTCGGTGAAAACGAAGTACCTGTTACTGGATTAAGTTCGTAGAGTTGAGAGTAATACATGTAGCTGGCTGTCAGGGTAAAGGCGGTTCCCACATTCGTCGTGGCGTTTTGGTAACACAGATTCGCGATCTGATTCCCCGCAAAAGCCGGCGAGTTGGTTTTAGCCAGTATGGAGTGCTGCACCGCCAGTATCTGAACGCTCCCGACCCCGGTTAACCCGCCATATGAGAAGAGATCATCCGCCCCGGCCACCGTCGAGACGTTAAACGTCCTGTCCGAATCTGGGATCGTCTCATTGATCATTGACAGGTTATCGCTGCCGGTTGACGGGAGAAAGCTGATCGTGGCCCCGTTCCCCGTGCCGTAATTGCTGATAACCCTTACCGGGCCGAGGAAATCATTGAATCTGGTTCCTGTCCCATCACAGAGGTAAAAATCGTCAATGTCGCAGATCCCGACTAAAAGGAGGGTGTTGAGCGCGAGGAATGCAAACCCATCGGCAAACTGATTGGCTGAGTTGTTTGTCTTGACCCCGATACTCGCTATCTCAGTGGCCCCGTTAATCCGAAGCTCGATAAATCCAGCGGTGCCGATGGTGCTTTTGAGTTCGACAAAGTTCCACAAGGTGCTCCGAAGGGGCGTTGACCCGCGCCCTAATTCAACCGATCCGGCCCCGAAGTCCCTCGTAACGGTTAACCGGGCATCCTGCTTGACGCTTAGACCTACCTGAGTGGTAATGGAATCGACGAATCCGAAAATAGGGGAGATAGATGTGTTCCCAATGTCGAGGATCTTTAAGTTAAACCCGGCTATCCAGGTGGGTTGCTGGTCGAATCTTTGAAGTATCCGCCCCACACCGCTGAAGCCGAACCGATTTGAATACCTAAGTGCCCCTTGTCCGTCATACCCCGTCCCACCAGATGCGCTCCAGTAACCACCTCCCGTAGTAAACCTGTACCGTTCCCTGAGTGCCCCGCCGAAGTCATCGCCGAGGAGTTGGCGGTAGCCGTTGAATCCGTCGTACCAGCGAAGCGCCATTATGAAAGCCTGTACCCCAATTGCATGCTGGTTACATCGCCCACAGAAAAGGAGGTTCCGGTAATCGGGTTCAATTCGTAAATCTGCCGGCCATACTGAAATGATCCGAATATCGAAAAACTGTTTCCAATGTATTCATTGCCGAGATGACGATAAATCGGCTGCAAGGTCCCGCGCCCGACATTGGACACCGCTCCGTTGGTATACTGCGCGACCGCTAACACGATGGATTGGACTTGAGTATTTGTCAGGTTGGACATCTCGAATATGTCGCGTAGGCTCGTTGTAGTCGTCTGGTTATATGTCGTCGTGTCTACTTCCGTTTCATCCACCATGGCGAATCGGTCGGACCCGACAGAGGGCGTCCAGCTCGCGATTACGTCGCTCTCGGGGTAGATGGCTCGCAATGCTGTGTATCTCCCGAGGAAGTCGTTAAAGCGCGATCCTGTTCCATCGCAAATATAGAGATCGTCTATCCGGTATTTCCCCTTGTCGAGAATATTCCCCGAGTGGAAAAACATTATCATGTTGGCGGTACCGCCCCCGGTCGAATCGGTGTCCCCGGCAAACCCCATCTCGTACTCGTCATCAATGCGGACAATCACGATACCGTCCGTTGGACTGATTTTCACCTTCAGTTCGATGTAGTACCACTTGGTATTGGTAATCGCGCATCTTCCCTCGGCTAGTTTAGTATTCCCCGTAAGACTGTGCCGGCCAAAGTCCAGTTGAAGTTTCCCATCAGCCCTCAGCCCTACTACAATCTGCGCGCCCCCGGCGTCATACACTCCCACCAAGTCATAGCTCTGGTCCGGGTCGAAAACGTCCACGCCGGGGTTTCTAATAAGCTGAATGCCAAACCCGATAACCCACGTATCCTGGTCATCGAATGTGACAAATAGCCCAATGCCGGAACTGGAACCTGTACCAGCCTCGAAGAGTAAACACTTACTCCCGGTCCGTGCGTTGCCGGACTCAATCGACCACCACGGATTAGAGTTGTCTATGAACTGATTGAAATAGGCGCCCGTCCACTTTTGATAGAGGGCATCGGTCACCCCGAGCGGATATGATTCGAAGGTCTCGGTTAAACGAATGGCCATGTCACGGGCAGACTGTCGCCCGCGAATTGGCTAGAGTGGCGAAGTCGTAGACTGACTGAAGATCAAAATCATTAGTAGAAGCATACCCGCCCATGCCGTATATACTATTTGTGGCATAATCGAGCACACACCACGCGGGGTTATCGGTCCAAGCAATTGAGTAACTGGATAAAGTGGAGTCGTAGACCTTAACTAGTTTGCCATAAACCAAGGCCGTGACAGTCGGGCGTCCGGTGTTTAACTGAGCTGTCGCCGCCGCCTTGATTGCAATTAAGGCCGTTCCCGACAGGGGTCCGAGGACATCTTCATATTCGGTTACGTTTTGTAAGTTTAAGTTGTACTGATCGTTCATCCCGGTCTTGTCCGCGCCCTGCCATGTGACACTGATTTGATACTTGTCGGGAGAGGGAAATTTAATCGGAGCGGTATCGAAATATGGTTTCTGGGTTGTGGCCGCTACTGGTCTTGATTGATAAACGGTAGTCCAGTTAGGTTCCGTGAGCTTGCGGAATCCGACCGAATAGTGTCCAGCATTGGGCCGGAGTTTCCCTAATGAGCTAAGGGAGAACATTCCGTTCGGGGCCATAACTTGGAGATCGACTTCCTTGCAGACGTTGCTGGCTGTCGTATAGATGATTGAAAGTGTACTGATCTGGCGCCCATCGGAAAATGTGTTTTTTACCCTGTCAAAACCAGTGATGACGGTTTGGCTGTTGGTTCCGAGCCGCGTCGTAACCGTAACGCTAGCAATATCGGTAGCGAGAGTCCCATTAAGTTCTACATCTTTAATGCACAGCACTTCGCCTTCGCAGACGCCGCACAGCATTGACATTTCCTGCCCGCGTCCGTTGGCGACCACGTCAACGTAGTACATCAACAATTGAACGCCGACGCGCATTCTGCCGTAAATTACGGGGACCGGGTTTCCGGGGGAGAAGGAATCGTGGATACCCTCGAAGTTGTAAACATTTGATTCGCGCGCGCCCGTGTTTGCTTTGGTGGGTTTGGGGGCGGTAACTAGGGAGACGATAAACCTGACAACGGATAGGAGTAACGTGGCGATCGAAATCGCGAGTGTAATTTCCGCGATACCAAAGTCATGAGGGCTTATTTCAATGCGGAACCTATCCCCCTTTTTAGGAGACAAACTGCGCCAGTCAGCTACCGCCACACCGTTGAGAGTTGGATTGACGATATACTTGGCGATCTCCCTTAACTTAACGTGCCTATCGAAAGCATCGCCTAGCGTATGACATTCTGGAAGCTCGGGAATGTGTGCGACAACCGGCCCGTCGGGATGTGCAAGGTCTACGATCTCTACTATCACAGCGTCGGTCTCCAGACCCGCTTGAAGGGGTAGTTCACTATTCTTTCCATTGTCACTTGGCCCGTGGCGCTTGTCGCGTGGATAAAATTCTGTGCGTCAACGCAAACGCCGATATGGATTGTCACGTCTTCCTCTCTGAAAACTTCCTGCGTAAACAATAACCAATCGTGTCTTTGTAGCCTAACGGTGCGCGGCAGGAACTCCATCTTGTTGCGCCATTGGAACTCGTGACCGGGATTCTCGTGACATTCGATGCCGAGTCCTTTTGCACACCAGAATGCTAGGCCGGCGCAGTCCAGCCCCTCACTTGGATGACGGCCACGGCGCTTGTACGGGACGCCGACTAATGCTTCAAGATCGAAGTCTTTTTTACCCATAGAGACGGATCTTTTCGGAGCAAATAGAAGTGTTGGGAGCTGAACGGCTTGCCTTCCCAGTTGAGCGCCAAGCTCGTGTTCGGCTCCCTTCCGAACCACTGCTGCACGGAGAGGAACGTCGCTCCGACCGGCATCTCACCCGTCATGTGCCAGTCCATCCGGTCAATGGCAATTGAATCGCCAGCCTTGAGTTTTGGATTGCCGCAGCCGTAGAAAGGAATCTCGCCGTACAGAACGGTATCAACCGTGTCTACGTCAGGGTGACGATGAAACCCGCGCATCTCGGGCGTTGACTTGTGGACCATGAACAGTTCGACTTGGATATCATTCTGGCGATCTATGACCATCGACAGCATCGACCCGAAGTCGTAAACCGCGATGGCCTTTTGCAGATTAGGCCCATGTTCGACTATCAGCTTGCTTCTGGCTTCTAGCTCGGGCGTCATTGATTCTTCTCACGATCCGTACGCCATTCTGAGGCGACAAGGGCGGGGAGATAATTGGAGCCGGCGTTTGGTCATCAATCTCCCCGATAAATTCTTCGTAAAAAACGAGAAATGCCAACCCGTAGTCGTCATGCCTGATTCTACCTTTTCGGGTTGGCCTCTCTGGGATTCGGTTCCACGCGATGTGACAGTGTGCCTTACCTCCGATTTTCGAGATTTCCGGGTCCGAATGGGGCGGCCAGTAGACCGGCCACCACTTGCGCAGGGAGAAGATGTAGTCAAGCGCGTCATTTTGTAATTGGCGGGTTACCCAGACTATTCGGCTCACAATATGACCCATGACCCCTGCGCGAACGGAATTGGAAATGACCGGCGATCGAAAATTCTTTTTGGTCCTTCGGCGTCGTAGGTGAAATTTAAGGATAAATTAAATCTCGCCACATCCTTTGTGAAAGTCGCCCCAAGTATCTGCATCTTCAATCTTGAGTCATCCCCCGAGCTAGTCGCAGTCGCATTCACCAACCGGATAGTCACATCATTTAGAGTAAGATCATTATCCCGTGCAAACCGAAACGCCTGTCCGCCGTAGTTCGCCACGTCAATGTACACTGAGGGTAGTTCGCCCTCCGCTCCCTGCTGTTCCGGTGAAATGGACATAGGAACGGGGGCGTAGGTCTGGTTGTTCCATGTGACGGTTTCGACGAAGGTAGTCATGAACGCGGTCGTTGAGGGGTTAATTACCAACTCAACCAAGTGGTACCACGTCGTCCCTTCCATGGAATTTTTTTGTTGGATATATTGAGAACTGAAGTTTCTCGTAGGCCCTACTCCTTCAAATCGCCTCTTGCGTAGCGCATCTGCCAACGCCGATTTACAAGACGCTCTTCCGCACCGCCGCGTTGCCCTATCAGGTCGGGGTTAGGCTTGCCGCGCTTAGATAGCCATTCACAAGAGGGGCAGAGTTCCGTGCCGCCGGTTTCGGTATCGCAGTTGGCGCAAAACGTCATCAACCCGAGCCGATACCGTTTCTCTATGTCGCGGCGCGCTATCTCGCTAGGATTCGGCATTAACCCTCCGCTCCGATATGTAGCAAGCCGTCCGGCAAATCTCGCACCGATAGTTGTTCCCGTACACTAACCGGGGAAGCTTCTGATGGTCCGCTAGGCTGTGGGCGCAGTCGCAGACCGTCTTTTCGAGACGGGCCAGCTCGTAGTGATCCATATTAGACATGCTCAGGCCACGCCGCGTGAAGTGCTGAGTGGAGGTCTTTGTCGTGGATGGCCGTAAGCTCCCCGGACTCGCAAGTTACAACGTCGATAATATGGGAGTGGGGCGTTCCCGGGAGTTCGCCCACCGGGGTTTCTGGCCTTTCGTCGCTGACTATCGCCGCGATTTTATAGGACGACCCGATAGGGCTTCCGTCTTCACCCAAGAAGCAGATTCCCGCCCAGACGCGGTTTTTATACTTTCCCCCGAGGAATTTAACCGGCCTCTGGAGGTACCAAAGTCCATCGTTCGCGAGAACGTAAATCTGGACGCCGGGGTGATGATGCTTGACCTTGCCCCAGATTAGAGACTCCTTTGGTATCGCGCTTCCGTAGGTGGGTAATTCGATTTCAACATGACGGCTCATAAAATCCTCCTAAATCTCCAATGAATCTTCGTCGCGGCTTCTGAGATATTGCTTGAGCAAGTCTCTTAACCGCGCCTGTCTCGGGGTGTCTATGACAAGTTGCCAGAGTCCCTGGTGGTCCCGCTTCAAGTCCGTTTCGGGATCGAAGTTTGTCTCTACTAGAATCCTCCAGCGATCCCAATAAAATCGTTTAGCCTTAGGTCCGTGATGAAAATGAAGTATCGTCCCCGGTACATAGCCGACACCTAATGGCCCCAGCACGATGTGCTTTTGGGCGCGCTCTTGCCATTGCATAACCCATTTGCGGTAGGTGCCCTGAATGCTCGGATGCATGCTGTCCTGAGCGTTATTGAATAACGCCCGCGCCTGATGTGTGTCAGCCGCCCCGAGTATGGCCCAATCAATTAAACCCCCGAGTGCATTGAAGGCTTCTTTTCTAAATGCCCATGCGAAACCCGGATGATACTCGATAAACTTCGTGTCGGCTGATTTCTCATGATAGTAATATCCATTCGGGGGCATTTTGGCGTTGCGGGATTGTGAGTAGACAAAGGAGTGGTGCGATTTGACGATTTCATGATTCGGGCTTAAATCGTGCGCCTCGCTCCACATCTGAACGACGGAATAATGCTCCAGTGCGTGTATGGTTTCATTGGCCCAATCGCGTCGGCCAAACGATATGTCTGCATCAACGACCGCGAACTTGCGGCATTCTGGGGGCAATCGTTCAGCCAGCAGATTGAGTGATTTTTCCTTAAACCAGAGTTCGTAAACCGATCGAAGCTGTAAATGCCTCGGGTTGTCGCGCTGGGTAACGACGAAATCTCTATCGCCGGTGGCTATTTCGACGGTGTAGAGAATCGCCCCTGCGTCGGCTACTTCTTTCTCGAAGTCTTCGTAGAGCTTCCAGCGGCTCCGAAACCTGACCGGATTGAAGATCGCCGTGAGAACATACAGCGGATCATGCAAACGGTCCGGTCTTTGGAAAAATGAATCGCGTTTGTGTGGTTCTTCTGTCACGAGTGGTTATCTCTCACCATTTGCGAAATTGAGTTCCTGAATGAAACGCCAGCCGGCCCGGTCTGCGGCGCCTTGATCGTCGGATACGCCGCTTACTCCTTTGATATTTCCGACCATTATGTAGTCTTCCGCAGGAACATACGTTTTTAGCTGAACCAAAAAAGCATCCTTTGTCATCTCCATTGGTCCAATGAAGCTAAAAATCCAAGGCCATTGCGGGACAGTCCGAACGACTACTGCCCAATTGCCGTTCAGGCCGACGATATGGCCGTCAGCTTTGAGAGTTGCCACGCTCTGGATGCTTATTGGCCCGACTGAAACCTCCAGAGTCTCGTCAACGTCGAAGGCGTAGACCTTCATCCCAACACCGCCATCTTATCGATCACGCTTCTTGCGAATTCCCGAGACCCGCCCCACTTGGCAAGGGCCATATCCGTGCTCACATTCCCCGACTCATAAAAGACTTCCCACAGCCGTTTAATCCCGTACCTCAAGTTAATGGCCGGTTCACATAACTGGGGCAGTGATCCTTTCAGTCCCATCTCCCGCGCGTGCGACCCGTAGACCTGCATGAGTCCCCATCGAGAAGACTGAGAGGTAAATTCGGTTTCTCCTAAGTATTGGCGGGCGAGAGAGCGATTCTCTTCCAGCGTTCGCCGGGAACTGTATAGAGACTTCTTGGCGGGAGGGTCGTAAAAGTGAGCGAGATGAGTTTCCGTTTCTATCTTCCACTTGTCCGCTCGCGATAACTCCCATATCAACGCCAAGACGACAGGCGGGCGAAGGTCCGCAGGAACGAGCGACTTAACCAGTTCAGTGTATTCCGATAGTGCCGGGGGCGGGGTTAGTTCGACGGATTTGGGTAAAGCTTTAGCCATGAGTCGTAAGCGGGTCTCCATCTAAAAAGTATTTTATGCACATAGTCTTTCGTCTCGGCGCATGCGGCTTTGTCTCTAAGGCAAACGGTCTCAGCCGAGCCGATCCAGAATGCTTTGTCATAGCCGCGTCTTGCCGCTTCCGCTTGTTCGCGATTGGCCCAACCACTTCCCGAATTATAAGCAGCGAGCATAAAGGCGCGGCGCTCGTCACCAGAGGCAGAAGGGAAGCCGTTCCACAATCTTTTGTCGTACAGCACGCAGGCTCTAATCGCCCATCCGGCGTCCTGCGGACATCCGGCTTTATCGCTGCATAGTTCCTGCAAATCCTTTGGATACCAGCGGGCCATGTCGCTACTAGTTGCGGGGGTGAATTGGGCAAGACCAGAAGCGTGACCGCTGTTGGCATTTGGGTCCATCGAACTTTCCTGATGGAGCTGGCCGAAGGTCAAAGCGGGATTCTCTTCCATCCCCCAGTAGAATCTAACCTCCCTGATGATCCGCGCCTTGAAGACTTGCGCGTTTCGCGGCGGGGTGAAGTTCCTTACTTCCGTAGTAACCGGCTTTGAGTCGGGAGGTTCAACTGGTTTGGTAATGGGAGTTTTCTTCGCGCAGGAGAGCATCACGAAAATAATAAAGTAAAGGTATACGCACTTAGTTACAAGTGTCTTGAAATGCGGCCCGTTTGCAATCGAAAACCGTTTATGATAAGATGATTTATCTGTTAAGGAGGGGGACATGAAAGTTTGGGTATATCCAGAAAAGAGATTCGAGGAATTTGGGGCGGAACGCTGGACGTGCGAATGGCAAGAGTTAAAGGAATCCGCTAAGGGCAAGGCACAGGATGATATTGATTTCGACAGCGACTTGATAACTCGTATCACGGCACATAAGACGAAGGATGCTGCACTGAAGAAGGCTCGCAGTGTGGCGGGAAATTCATTTTTCGGCGCGTCGGTAATGCTCCAGCGAGTTGATTGGTTCGTTGAAAAGGATCGCATTGCTGAGTGGGTAAACGTGGGAGAAGCAGAATACGTATGAAAAAAAAAGAACTGAGCGCATACTTTTCCAAGCTCGGCAAAAAGGGCGGTGCTAAATCGCGGCGCATACTTACCCCCGAACAAGCCCGCGCCATGGTTGCGGCCCGAGAGGCCAAGCGCCGTAAGAAAAAGAGCTAGAGACCTAAACATATCGCAAGCACCGTGGCGAGAAAGGTTAATCCGCGAAGGCAACATACTCCAAGAATTTCAATGTCGCGTCCGTTGTTCAGCGTCTCTTCCAGCGACACGTAGGGAAACATCTCCATCCAGATGATCTGATTAAAAATAACCCCGAGAGAGCAGACAGCGAATTTGTGGGTAATGAGCGCCCACCGGGAAAGGGGCGAAATAACCCCGGTATCAACGAGACAGATAGCAAGGATGGAAATACCAAGGGGCCACTTCATGCGATTCAGTATTGTTAGAATGTGTTTGAGATAGTTCATTTGGACTCCTGACTTTTCCATTCGAGCCATTTGAATCGAGCAATCGTGTTCTTGGAGGGGATGGCACCGAACATTTCGACGTACCGGGCGTGTATGCGGCTATCGTATTCCCGTTCTCTGTGACGATTATTGGCCTTCCACTTCTTGACCGCGATTAAATGATTAACCCAACCTCGTACCGTTCGGCCCTGCGCCATCCAGTAGGGAATGCCTTGCCGCTTGCGTTTGCCGTGTGCGGCTCGTTGGTAACAGGGGGAACACAGCCCGAAAGCAATATGAGGCTTGTCAGGATGGCACTTGGCATATCTCATTTACGCTTTCTCGCCTTGCGGCAGGATCTGGAGACCCAAAGTTCTTCTCTTGCCGCGCTTTCTACCGCGTACCTCGCTTCGGCTCTCAGCCATCGCTCAATCTTCGCCTCACAAACATTATGGGTTAGGCCCGTTCCCACAAAGCTCTCTCGGTATGTTGCACGTAGCTTCCCCCAAGCCGGCCAGTCGGTTCGTCGTTTGGATTTCTGTCGTTTGGAAGTGCCCATTGAGGTGGACAAGAATTGCCCACATCGATATGGCACCAGAGTTCCCGAGTTATGCGCTAACGTGATAATCTAGCCGCTTTCTCCCGTCCTGTTCCTCTACTGTTATCGTGCCGATTACTGAACCTATAACGGCAGGAGGATATGCCACCTTTTCCGCGTATCCCGCTTCTAGTTTGCCGAGGTGATAAGACTCCTGATAGCATCCAATTCCGCTGTAATATTGCTTCATGAATTTCAGTACGCCGCCGTCCACGTAAAGAGGTTCGCGTGGGACAACCATGCGTTCATTGTCATGACCGTGAATGTACCAGTGACAGTTAAAGACTACTTGGTTCATCTGGAGTCGTTTGTTAATTCTGCCACCGGCAGCGCGCCCGACGCCGTAACCATGCATAGACATGATTCTGAATACTAATCCGTTGATCCAGAGTTCGATTACGGCAATTCCATCCCCCGCATATTCCGCGTCTAGTAGGTTCGCGATGTACTGATCCGAGGAAATAATGCCGTGCTTAGTCTTCACATTGTCCCAATGATGGCCCTGTTGAACGATGATGACGCGGCCTTTCATCGGGGCAAGGCGCGTTGCGAAGTCGTCTGCCTGCGCTCTCACGCCGCGCTCGATTGTCTCCAGGGTTGTTTCGTGGAAGTTAGCGCCAGCCCGCTTGACTCGTTCACTTGGGGAAAACGTCTCAAAGTAATCGCCCGTCAATATCAGCCTGACAGTGTGGCCCTTTTTCTCCTGATTGACGCACCATTGGATTAAACGGTCGAGCCTGTGAAGTTGCTCTTCGCCCTGGACGTCTCCGATCGGCAGCAGCAGAAGCTTTTTCCCGGTGGGTAGTTTTATCTTGGTGCGCGGATTGTTGGAGACGATTACCAATGTGTGCTCCTTTGTCTGTTAGCCGCTTCGTGGCCGTCCAGTGGCCCAAGAATATTGCGAGCAATTCATCTGCTCGCGCCTCAATCGCCCTACTGCGCTTTCTCGACAAGCTTCTGCGCGACCTTTCCTGTCATCCAGATTCCCAAGAGCGTGACAATGGATTCGGGCATCGGCTGGATAACGGTCGTTTTGATACTCACAAAGGCCCATACTCCTAAACTCACCGTCCCCCAAAGAATGAAAATCAACCGTGTGGCCGAAAGCCCGCCGTTGTCCTCTTCCAGGAATTCCAAAATCCGCCCGATTCTAAATTTGGGCGCTCTCATCTGAACACCGAAGCGAGAAACCCGAGGAAGGAAATCCCCGAGAATACCCGCGCCCAAAAGGTCTCCTTGTGGGCTTCCTTGAGGGACTTGAGTAGCTGGTTATTTGTTTGTCTCAGCTGCTCCAGCATGTCTTTGTAGGCTTGGAGAATGATTTTCTGGTTCTCCTCAATTAGTTTGTGGTTGTCGATTATCAGATCTGCTTTAAGGACAGCTTCGGTTGCGGCCTGTTGTGCTTCTTGGAGTTTGTCTATTTGCTGATCCTTCTTGCGCGTCTCGGTTAGGAGTATTTCAACCTTCTGTTTTGCTGCGGCGAGATCGCGGTAGTCTTCAAGTAGAGATATGGCGGCTTGGCCGGGGTAGAATGCTCCATCTGCTGGAGCCACTTCGCCTTGTTTGAGGATGATTCCCGGCGTGAAGTCCTGCGCATGCCCGCGCGCGAGCAGCACGAACAGGATCAACAGCCCTAGAACTAAAACGCGAAGTAGTGCAGGCCTGATACTCATTGGGCGTGTTCGAGGGCCGTCATACACTCTTCGCAGTAATACATTTCGTCGTTCGGAAGTATCTTCAATGGCTTACAGTTGGGTTTGGCCTCCCAACAGATATCGCACCAGTTCTCGCCCCTAGTAGGGTGCCAGCACCCTGGTTCGCAGACGTGCGGCACAGAAAAGCTCCATGGTTATCTGAAATGTAACGGCATTACGTGGAGCAAGGTTGAGAGTAAGTAAATAAGTGCGAGTACCCCGATAACAAGGGTAGCTACAGGCTTAACTGAGTCCGGTAGTGTCGCATTGATGATCCAGACGGCTATGACCACGACCAGCAAAAGGATTAAAAGCGATATTACGATTTCCATGTATTCCTCATTATTGAACCTTCCCCATCTTCTGCATGTCCCTTAACGCTTCCTGTCCTGTCAGTGCTCGCTTCAGGGAATCTCTCTCCGCTACCACCGCCTTGTATTTCTCGCGGACTTGACCCGTCTCCAGAGCCATCTTATCCGCCAGTCTCTTAGCGTCCGCCGCACGGCGTTTAGCATCTTCTTCGGATTGGGTAAGAGTCTCATTACGGCGCTCTAGTTCTCTATTTTGTTGCTCCAGACTCTCAACTTGTTTTTGAATCGCCGCGTCCGAGGGGATGAACGGCAAGTCGGATGCAGATTGGAAACCCTTGTAAGCAAGAAACCCCAAGATGATTAGCCCGATGGCTAAACCCAGGAGCACCCATTTATTTCTTAGTAAAGATATCGCGAACATAGAAAATGAAATCTTTGATCCGCTGGGCGTTCTGGAGTAAAAAGAGAATTGTCATTGCGCCGGCCCATAGGCCAAGAAAGGTATTCATGTTGACTCCTTATTTCGCCGCCTGCTGGTCGATATGGTCGATACTCTGGTAACCGCATCGAGGGCTTTAATCGCCCCTTCAAAAGCTTTTGACGCGATATCGAGCGCCTGACTCGATGTTTTGGTGAGCGCGTCGATTGACTTGTGGTGGCCATCGTGTCGTTCGTCGCATCTAACTTCGTGACTATCGCGCCACTGCTGCATAGTCGCCATCTGCATGATCGCCCCGTGGTACTTGTCTCCGAGGTCGTGAATACTCTGGCGGTTTTCCTTGTGGAGTTCGTTGACGCGAAGGTCGGACGCATCATGGATTTGATCCATCTTCGCTTCGAGACCCCGAAGCCCGGTTCCTTTTTCTTTGTCGCCCTCAAATTTCATTTCAAGAGCATCGAACTTGCTCTCGATACGACTCCAAATCCATCTTGCGGCTAAGACCAAGCCGGTTATCATTCCGCCGAATAGCCCGAGCGCCCGTAATGCATCGCCCATGGTCACGGTAGAATCGAACATAGTTAGTATGACCCCGTGTAAAAGGGGACCTCCGTTAAATTTAGCTGTACTCTGAATATCCCTTTGTAGATTTCGTCCATCTTGATTCCGTCCGGGTCAAATACACAACGATAGTTACAAGAGTACATGGCCAATAGGTCGTGCCCCGAGGCGACGGTTGTGGCCGACGTGTTGTTGGTGGTTAAGATTCCCGGAATTGGATTTAAACTGTACTGATTGGTCGGCCATGTGGATGTGGTTCCGGTGATTTGATTTTGACTCTGGAACTGAAACGAATTGGCAAACGAGCCTAGTGCGCCGCCGCTGACTACGGAGCCGATATATCTGTTGGGGAGAAAAAACTGTCTCTTGCTCCCGTCTCCCTCGGCGAATATCTGAAACGTCTGAATCGAAGCGTAAGGCCCACCGTCGTAGAGAAACGATCCTGCTCCCTGGAATCGGGCGTGCATGAAGCTCAGATTCTCCGCCGCGCTTCTGAATAGCGGCTCCAGCTTCAGCTCGAATTCGTACAGAGGCCGTGCGCCTTGATTGAACAGATGTACGTTCCCGCCGTTGAATTTGGACGGCGTCGTATACGTGTTCGCTTTTCGAGTTACGGAAAAAGTTGGAGTTAAGACGATCGATCTTAGCAGTCCCATTCACTTACTGTCCCGCTGCTCATCGTAGCTCTTCTGTAACCGCGCCATCTTGAGCTGTAAATCCCTGTCGCTTGCCGTTTGCTTGACCAACAATTCGATCAGCCCCCGTAATTCTAAAAACTCCATCAGGCCCGCGCCCCGATCACATGGGGATTGTTGAATGCGTCCAGTTCGGGGTCATCTTCCACCTGGGGGAAATCGTACTCATCGAGCCAGTGCCATGTATCTCCATTGGCGAATGTCGGATCGAAACTGAACACAGCCCCACCGAACACAGTCACGGGGCGATAATTGAGGGCGCCAGTTTTAATCCCGAAGGCAGACCACATGCTATTTAGTCCTCTTAATGACGTTATGGACTCTCTGATGGAGCACGCCACCCCGGTCCAGATTGTCGGCGGTAATGGTGATTACGTCTTGCGGATTAACTCCCTTTGGGCGTTGGTCCCAAATGTGGATGTGCTGTTCTCGGGGGCCGTAGGCTTCGCTGTCCATCGGGCCGAGACGGGAACCACCGCCACCGCTCGCGGGTAACATTCGAGCGATTAGTTCATCGCCTTCTTCCCCGACCACGCCGAGAACCGGGCCACCCATCACGCGCCCGCCCGTAGCGAAACGATGAACGGTTTTGTCGTTGAGGATGATTCCGCCCTTGGCAAATTCGGGGATTGGGATATCGGGGATATCAGGAAGGCTGAAGGTTACGCCCGGTGCGTTAAGGTCCGGGACAGGCACGCCGGCATTAGCTCCCCAGCCTACCCAGTTGCCTGTATTCAGAACAGAATCGGGGGAGAGTCCGATACCAGCGGTATTAAAAGTACCGGGGCCACCGCTGCCGAATAGATTCGCAAGTTGCGGCCAAAGTTTTAGGGCGCTCTGACCTATAGACAAACCACTGGCTAGAATTCCCAAGGGTCCGCCCCCGCGCCCGCCCGCAAGTTGATTGATTGATCCCGCAAGCCCGAGTAGTCCTTGGGTTGTTCCAAGCGCACCGGCTTGGCCGGCAATCGTAGCTTCCGCGCCCGCACCACCGCCAGCGCCAAAGCCTCCGATGGCGGGAGTGGATGTTACGTCTCCCCCTAGAGCAGTCGTTAGATCATTCAGCGCTCCGGTGTTGGAGTTCAGCGCTTGGATATTCGTATTAATGGTGTCGATTACTTGTCCCTGTGCCGTATTGGTTGGCCCAAGAACCACGTTCTTGGCTTCCTCGGGAAGGCTGAAGGTAAATCCATTGTTTAAATCGGGGACAGTGCGGCCCGCGTTGGCACCGAACCCTAGCCAATCGCCCGTGTTAAGACTGCCTGCACCGCTGAGATTGAATGACCCCGGCCCGCCTGTCGGTTTGCTACCGTTACCAAATAGCCGGTCCCAGATTCCAGAGAGACCGCTTCCCAACCCGCCAAATGTCCTAGCGAGAGAACTTTGTCTGCCCTCAACGGTCGGCTTACCTAACAGCTTGTCCCAGGCGTTCGTGAGATCTTCCGATGCTGGCCCGACGATCAGGTTTTGGAATAATCCCTTGGTGACATTTTCCCCCATCTTGATAGCGAGGGCGTCAATCTTCTGTGTAAAGCTCTTGGTTTTGTCCGTGAGTATGTCGAACAATGAGGAGAAGGCATCTACGAACGATTTCTGGATTTCCTTCCCCACTTCGGTAAGAGGGTCGAAAGCGTCGATTACCTTTCGGACTTCTAATGGGAGGTTGTTTATCTGGATCTGGACGCCAGAGAGTTGCGCTTGGAGGTCTTCAAGAACTGCCGGATTGCCCTGTCCCTGAGATAAGAGAACTTCATTTTCCTTGACGAGGAATTCGAGTTTATCTTTCTCTACGTTGAGGCTTTTTAGTTGGGACTGGTAAAGGTCATCGGCCAGTTTGGTTACTTCGGACCACGGCTGATTCTGCGCAATGGCCAATTCAATTTGAGATTTGATGTTGGTTGAGACTTGATCAGTTGCCTTCCGCATCTTGTCGAATTGGTCGGTGAGGCCCGTACCCGCTTGAAGAGTCTTTCCGAGATCAAGATTGATTTCGTCGAATTTAGCCTGGAGCTTATCGACTTCGATCGTATGCTGACGGGCTTGTTCAAGTAACGCGGCCTGCTTCGTTGGGTCTTGCTCTAAATCCGCTTTTCGTCGAGCGTCCGATGCGGCCAACTGTTCGCCGTTGATTTGTAGGGCAATCTGACTTTTTTGGGCTTGTGTCTGTTTTAGGGTTAGGTCTAAGAGTTTTTCTGCCGAATCGCCCCTCAGTTGTGCTAGGGTCAAATCATTCTTTGCGTTCTCTAACCTGACGCCCCCGATGGCTTCGTTGTTTTTGCTGATGGCGCTGTTCAGAGAGATTTCTAAATCCAGTCTCGCTTTAACGGCGTCCTGAAGCGCCTTCTGTTTTTCGAGTGCGAGTTTAGCCAGTTCGCCTTGTTCTTGGCCTCTGATATTTGAGGCAATTGGCCCGGTGATATCAGCCGGTAATTCTTCCGGTTTGAGTCCGTGCTGATGGGCCAGTTCGACTAACTTGGCCCTGATGGTAGCGTCCGCTGATTCTGTAATTGCCCGTCTGCGCAGTTCAAAGCTCCGTTCAAGCGCATCAATGCTGCCCGTGGTTTCAAATACCAATTGTTGCCCCGACGCTTGCACCTCAATGGCGCTCTTCACGAGAGTCGCCTTCATTTTCTGTGCGTCGGCTTCGACCTGCTCTTTAAGGGAGCGGAGCAGGTTCGCGCGCTGGCTTACGGCATTGACTTCTGCGTCTTTAGGCGGGGGAATTTCGAAGCTTTCGAGGGCAGCCTGGGCTTCGGCTATTTGCGCCCGAAGCGTATCGGCGTATCTTCCTACGGTAGTGTTCGGATCTTTTGCAGCAGGGTTTTTTTCAATTTCTGCTAATTTAGCCTTTAAATCGTCTACCTTTTTTGCTTGCTCCTCGACTCTTTCGGTCCCACTCTTACCGGCAGAGTCGATCGAGTTTTTAACGAAAAGCGCGGTTGCGCCAGCCGCGAGAAGGGCAACCCCGATTGCAGCGAGTCCGGCTGGTGTTACGGCGAATGCCGCCAACGCAACACCCAACTTGGCGATATTGGCGATGATTTCCAAATATTTGATCGCCGCTAACGTTCCAAATACCGTAACGAGAACACTGACACTCGATGAGACAACGACAAATGCGTTAGCTAGCCCCTGATGATGCTCAATGAATTCTTTCGCCTCTTCCGCAAACTCCGCGAGAGTCTTCGTCGATTCCTTAAGAGGTTCATTGAATTTTTCGCCTAACTCATGGCCGATCTGTTCGACTGATTGCGACAACTGTCTTTGCGCGCCGATCAGTGTATCGAGGGAGCGCTTGGCACCTTCGACGACCGGCCCGTATTGCTGAATCAGGAAGTCCGGTCGTTCTGACAGTGGGAGATTCGGCTGGTTTAATCCTCTGCCGAGAGTTAACGCGGTGGGATTGGAGAGATAGTTTGCAATTTGAACCGCTGTCGATTCGGGGGACCGGCCCGTTGCATTGGCAAGAGCAATGGAGATTTCAGTTAGCTTTTTTAATTTCTCCCCGCTGGAGTCTGACGCATCGCCCAAATCCGAGAGAGTGACGAGAATGTTTTCCACTTCCAGGGCGAGTTCCCGGCTCACTCCCTGGCTCTTTCGCATCTCGTCTGTAAATTCTATCAGCCCCTTGGCTTCGGCGGACTTGCCGAACAGTTCGACCGTGTTGGTCAACGTGACCATTCGCAGTTCGAACCCTGCGGCGTCCGCGCTCGCCTCTTTCAGAAACTCGCTGATTTTTTCGAATATGAACAGTGCGCCGACGGCTTCGGCAACTTCCTTGAAAGTATCCTTTAGGCTACTGAACGATTTGTCGGATTCTTCGCCGTGCTTTTTGACCTTCTCTATCTCCCCACCGAGGCCGGCCAAGTTCTGCTGCATGTTTTTAACATCAGCAGAAAGCTGGTCCACAGCTTTTATGACCACTTCGATGGTGTTGGTGCTATCCGCCATCTTACTTACTCAAACATCCTTCGGCCCAATGCTCATCGAAATGCTTCTGGCAAACATTGTCTTCAATCGCGTAACAGAAATACTCCGCCACTTCCCCGCACGCACAGAGAACGGAGTTGTCTTTATAATCAAATGTCGCGTGGCCCACCTTTCTTACAGAGGGTAAAATCGGCATTTACTTTACTTCGTGGTCGTCGTCGTGGCAGAGAAGTCCACCGTGATCTTTGATTTCAATTTCAATGTCGTTCTCTTCTTCGGATTCAAAGTAGTCTTCCAGTGCCAACCGGATGGACTCGATAACATCGTCTTCGTCTCTGCCGTGGTCCAATCCGTGAATCCGAACAAACACGCCGATGTATGCCATGTCATTTCTTCTTTAGCCGCTTGCCGCGCTTGGCTTTTTCTAGTTCTTGTTGTTTGAGTTCCTGAATGTCGCGGCGGGCTTCTTCGACTACGGCTTGGGCCTGTGCTCTATTCACAATGCGCCCCGTTTTATTTCCTGCGGCTTCGTCGTAGGCTCTCTTCTCAGCGAGATTCCCGAGCATGGCGCAATTGAAATCGAATGAGAGTCTAAGGCTGGGGGGGACCGTTCCCCTCGGGAGAATCTCCGACGGGAGCTTCCCGTACCGCTTCGCTATCATGTCCAGGATTATCGGTCCCTGACCCGCTAGAAATTTCCCCCATTTTTTTTTTGATTCCGATCTCCCCGGAAAATTTCATTATCGTTTCGACGAGCCAGTTCACGTCGTTTCCCAGTTCTTTAAAGTTAATCTGGTCATCAGGGGTGTCTTCGAATTCCCCGAAGAAGATACGCGGGCTGACAATGCCGGTTTCTAAATAGAACTGGATCAGCCGGGGCGCGAAGGTCGGATCTTCATCTGTTTTCGATTTAATCGCCTCGCCGGCTGCCGCCAGTTGCTCACCTAAAGTCTTGGATGTCTCAACGGGGAGAGTCCCTATCTGCTGAAGGAATAGCGAATAACTGATTTTGACAATTTCATATTCCTGCCCAGAAAAGGGACTCTCCACGATCTTACGAAACTTACTTCTGTCTAATGCCATTCATTCTCCCGAAAAATAAAAAGGCCGCGAAAGAAACTCCTGTGAGTTTTCCTCGCGGCCCATACTCTCTACGCCGACGGATCGGCGGATGTAACTAGCGCCCTGCGATATGTGGGGGCGTTGGGTTTATTTCTCTACGCTGCTATCTCAAATTCTCCTGTTTTCAGAAACGCCTTGACGTGGGGGGGATACGCCGTCTTGGGCATTTTGCCCCGCTTCTGATTATTACACTGGTCGCACATAGGCCAGACGTTATACCAAGTATTCCAACCGCCTTTTGAAAGAGGAATGTAATGATCGATTGTCAATGGCACAACCGTATCCGACATCCCGCAGTGAGTACACTTATGGCCATAGAAGTCGAGAATTAAGTTCCACTCGCGCTTGGTAACTTTGCCAACCGCCTGCCGCCGCATCATCTCGTTGTTGTTTTTCGTGAGCCTTACTCGTTCGGGATAACGCTCAACATAACGACGGCGAATCTCGCGATATTTATCCGGCTTTTTAGCGCGGGATGCTAGGACCGCAGCGTTAAGCTTCTTTTTCATCTTTGGATCGGCCCGTAACAGTCGCATCCGCATTTTCGAACGCCAGCGAGAGACTTCCAGATTTCTGTAGTAGGTTGCCCTTGCAATCGCCCGATAGCGCTCTGGATTTTGCAAGTAACGTGCGCGCATTTCTTCGCGGCCACGTTTGCGGGACAATTCAATGTTTGCATAATAGCGTTTCTTGAAACGTTCGGCTGCCTTGTGTCGTGTCAGCAGGGTGTATAGCCGCTGATAAGGTCGCATGCAATCTTTACAGTTTGGAACGTATCCACCATGATTGCCCTTGCCTCTATAATACTTATCAAGCGACTTAACCTTTTTGCAGGTCTTGCATCGTTTCCTCATAGATACGTATGCAAGCACCAACAAAAATGAGATTCAACAGTCTGCTAACTCATTATTAAAATAAAGTTATCATCCGTATTTCGCTCATATGCCTCATATCCCAGAGAATACAGACTCAGGCCTGACTGATCTTTATAGTCCGTGGTTTTCAGCACGAAATTGGACATCGTGAGGGTGATTTTGTTTCCCTGAGTCAACCCGGCATTCAACTGAACAACCGCGCCGGACGTTGCACGCCACGAGCCGAAGACATCGTAGCTGCCGGCCAACATGACTTCTGGGTCAAGCGAACCACCTGGATTTCTCTCCGTAATGAGGACGCAGACGATACCGCTGGCCGAGCCGGCGACCGATGCTGGCTCCTCGTAAATCTGGTTATTCGTATTGAAGTTGAAGTTATTGACGTTCGGGGAATAGCTACCGACGATAATGGTTCCCGACCCGATCCACTGAGGCGGGGTTGCCGTGGGCAGCCCAGTCGGCGCAGCGCGGGTCGTCTCGTTTTCCGCTGAGAGGATTCCCCGCATATTGAATTCAGCAATGACCGGGGCGTCTGCGGCCCAAATCAGGTTGACGTTTCCCCGGCAGCCGACCATTCGGTGTTCCTTGCCGTCGAGATTGACGTAGAGGGTTACCGAAGCATCGGAGCCGACGTCAGCGGAGGGGGCATACTCATAGTGAGGAGTTGAGAGAACCGAATTGGAGGCCGAGAAAGTCTCGTACATCCCGCAGGCCCGGAACAAATCCCCAAGGGGCGGCTTGACCGAGGCGGAATAGGATGTGGTGTCGATACCCTGGACGTAGGTCCGAAAGGTGACACCTGACCGCTTAATAGCTGGAATCGGGCGCCCACGGCCACGGGAGAGGTTCCCGCCGACCGTCTCGATCAAATCTTCTTTTAGATCGATATTCGGGGGGGACTGAAGGCGGATCGCGTTGTATGAGGTAGTGTGGGAAGGGGCTGCGTCTACTCCGTAAGTAGACTCGATTTTTGCGAGGACTAGAGTTCTCCGCGTGAGAAAGACGTCGTTGGCCATGGGTGTTATCCTCCTGGGGCTTCGTTGGTTTCATCGATGCTCCCGAGAGGTTCGCCAAGGCCAATGCCTGCAACCCGTCGCGGCTTAGCTGAAAATCTTTGCTTTAAACTATCTTTGCTTCCTGTTCGTTGACCGCCTTTTTGACCTGCGGTTTATGCTCGCAGGACTCGCAGACGTAAACGTTGTGCCCATGGTCGTAAATCGGATCAAACATGGGGATTGACTTAGAACACTTTGAGCAATTTATCACAGTGGAGGTTTTAATAACAGTCGGTTCCATCGGTTACATATCCTCTTCGATTGGGGTTACTTTGGCATAGGCTTCGACTATGGCGGCGTGGAAGGGGCAGAGGGGGAGAAGGGATTGAATCTCCCTAAACTTGGCTGCCATGCCGCAGTCAGTATCCTTTTTGTCGGTCCACCTACAGAAAGTCATTCTTCTTCTCTGGCCCTTGTTAGGTAACGAAAAACTCGTAGTTCGCGCCTACCAATATCGACGCCATGGGATCGGTTTCCTTTCTTGTATAGTCGCCCTCGACTTTGATAGGCACAAGATCCCTCAGGGTAATCCCATTGTTTGCATCAAAATCGCGCATTCCGGGGCTGGTCAGGAAGTCGGTTAAATCAGCATATAGCTGCCATAGGGCTTCGTCTATTTGGCCCGGATCGTTCCCGATAACCCAGATTCCCAAGCCTATGTCGATTTGGAACCGCCGATAGTTTAAACCAGAGGCTTGAGACCCGCGTCCCATATCGTAGGCCGGCGGAATCCAAAAGTAGTTAATGCAGGGAATAGACTCTGTTGACGGCACCTTTTTCTCGCTGCGGTCGATAAAGACATTAATCCCTTCAAATCTGGGATCGGATTGAATTCTCTCTCCCAGCGGAAGCATTAAATACTTATAAGGCGATAAAAGGGCCATCTATGCTCGCTTCTGCGCCAATTCCTTGAGGTAGTTCTGCGCCGTTTGAACTAACTGCTGGACAAAGCTCGTTGTCGATTGCTTAGGAAGCATCGGGCGCGCGGGCAAAGCTGGAATACGGACTTCCTTGGCAAACACCGTCTCTTTCTTCCCCGCGACCTTAAACGCGAGCACCCCACCGGCTTTGGCTTTCACCGTATGCGCGCGGGTGCCTTTCTGGTGGTAGATGGCCACCTTATTAGCTGTGCCTAATACCGTCTCTTTATCCGAGAACTGCATCGTATAGCTGGCCTTCAATTGCCCCGTATCCTGCAAGATTCTGGAACTGCCCCTTCTTCTGTTGGCTATCGTGTTGGGCTTGAGCGCTGCCCAGGGGGTGCCGGTCAAGGCTCCCTCCTGGCGGAAGTTTCGATCTATCCAGTTGAGTCCCTGAATGCCCCACCTGCGGTAGAGTTCCGTGTCACCCCCTGCGGCTTTGGCGTAGGTCTGCAAGAGGTTCTGGACCTGGGGGAGGCCCTTTAGGTCTATTTGGAAGGATGTAGCCATTATTCTTTAAACGTCCACCAGACTTTAGCTTCAAGCTCGAAACTGGGGAAACGTTCGGTGACGGCCCGGATCACGCCGTAGTGGGTATTATTGATAAAATCCTGCTCGCAGTTGGGTATTACACTCTCCAGCCATTCCTTTGATCCAGGTTCTACCCTGTGTTCCATGGCGTGGCCGGCCATCACTCCACCTTTACGTAGCTTGGGCCACCATGCCTCAATGTCTTTCATCAAAGGAGTATAACGGTGGTCGGCGGCGACCATGATGTAATCAACCGATTCGTCCGCTACCTGTTCCGCCGCCGTGGGGCTTTCACCGATAATTACAATTGAACTCTCGTCGAGTTTCAGTAACTTCAGATTGTCGTTGAGGCATGCAAGGATTTCGTCTTTAGGGAAATTGGACGTAGTGAGTTGGCGGTCCCCAACCACGGTTCCTTCACTCCCCTGAAACCAGTCCACGAGATACGCAGTTCCATTGTTGGCTTTGACGATGGGCAAAAACGCAAACGCAGACGACCCGGTAAATACCCCAAGGTCCACACAAACCATGCCGGGGCGGGCGACCTTCGCCGCCAGATATTCCATGACGAAATATGTGTCCTGGGAGTAGTAGTTTCTAAATTCCATTTACCTAAACGTCCTTTGAATCCTCATCATCCACTAAATCCGGGTCCACCCTCTGGTCTATCCAGTCCCTCATGTCAAATACTGCTTTATAGGTCGGGTCGGGGATTGCTACAACATCATCCTGATCTGATGTGATGGTGATAGACGACGACCCGACATTGACTACCGTTAAACTCCCCGCCGCAATCGACTGGAGCAACTTATCGTAGTCATTTTTTCTCCTGACAACCGCCGAGTCTTCCTCGTTCAGTTCAAAGAAATGTCTATCAGAGGAAAACCGCCAGAGGGTGTAGACCTTGGACATATCGGCAATGAGAGGCGGGACCGGGGGCGTGAGAGGGACATTCATTACCCGGCCTAAGTAACTGTCGATATATCCATCCGCCGCCTGACATACCGGCTGCATTTCCCTGATGGTGATATTGGTTCGACCAAAGAAGTTTCGAGCTGTCCTGATCGTGTCCTGCACGTCACAATAGGTAAAAAATGAAGTGGGAAGGCTGTTGATAATCTCGAATTCGTTTCGCGTGTAATACGGGCGGGAACTTGAATCCCATAAGGTCCATTCCCAAGTGTAAATCCCAGTAGAAGAAGGGAGAACCCGATTAATAAAGAAAATCCCGGTGGGAGATTGGGTAACCGTGGCCCCCGACTGAACCGAGTTCAGAGCAACCGTGGCCCCGGAAAAGTCGTAAATGGCAAACGTGGCCGTGCTCGCAACGGTGGCGGAATTGGCCATCTGGAATTGCCGCGTATCCCCGGATTCGTACCGTGCAACCGATTGGATGATATCGAGTGTGGCCATTTAGCTATTTAACTTTCGTTACTCGCTCAAGTGGGTCGTTGATATCAGTTGTTTCCTGAATCGCATCGGAACTCTTCGTGAACCTGTCGAGCTTATCCGAGTCTCTGATGATTTCCTGTATGTTCTCGGAATTGCGCGTCACCCGGCCCAGTTTGTCACCATCATCGGTAATCCTCGTGCTTATGAAATTATCAGCCATGGTCTACCTCAAGGGAGTTCAGCGCGCCCCTATGTTCCCGCCGTCCGAAGCCTTCCCAATTACCGGGCTTCCCACCTTGGGTTTGAAATCAGAATCCAGCATCGGGTCTTGGTTTAAGATATTGTCCTGATTGACCGTTGCCTTCCCCCAGCCCGGATTGTAGATTTCGTAGTTCACAAACGGCTTTGATCTGATCAGGTTGTTTTTAATTGTGGTTGCCCTTGGGTCTTGGGATTGATTCCAGAACCCGTATCTAAACCCGTCGATGATGTTGTCCAGATACAGGGAAGCCCATGAGGCGTCGTGGAGAAATACCCCGTAGCTCAGGATTCCCCCATTTGAGGCCGTGTCATTGACCGGCCCCGCTATGACGGTGTTCTTTCTTATCGTATGCCCACCGCCGTTGAAGTGATAGATTTCACATCCCGCGTTATTGAAAAAGACGTTTCCTTCAATCAGCCAGTTGTTACCCCCTGACATGTAAAGACCCTGAGCCGAATTATCGTGGATGTAGTTTCCTGTGATTATGTTGTTATTGCCGTCTGGGCCTAGCCCCGTCCCCGCGTTCTCGTAGGTTTCCGAATTGATCAGTCTATTTCCACCCGAGTGCATGTACCAAGCGTGACGAAATACGGCGAACCGGCTTTTCCTTGCCAAGACGCCGTTGATTAGATTCTTGTCGTAAGGGACACCGCAATGATGAATTTTCACGCTGATAAACTGGAGGTCGGTTTCTATGTCTGAGGTGACTCCGGGTTGCGCCACTGCGCTCTTGAGGGAGTTTCTGATTTCAAGGTTCTGAAACCGGATATGCTTGGCCGCTGCGGAAAAGCTTAGTGTACTGACGATTCCGCGCGCGTCGATATCGATCCCGTCGATAATAATGAACTGGACCGGGTTCGCGTCTTCATTGAAGAACTGCAATACGTATCCGGCTGGCTGTCCTGCCGACCCTGCATATTGAGACTGTTCCTGAAAATCTCCACCACCGGCCCAGCAGTCCTTCGGGTAATTCCCGTATCCCCGACCGTATCTTCCCGTGCATTCATCCGGCGTCGGCATGTGCCAACTGTCACGGTAGGCAATCTCATCTATTTGCGACCCCGGCGGCATGAACCTGCGAAGAGTTACCTTTTCCCCCGTAAACGCCTTGATAATTACCGGCTTGTCCCATGAGAGACCGGAAGGAATAAGGGAAGTGTTACCGCTGCTTAACCCGTTGACGGTATCGTACTCGCCCCCGCGTATCAGCAGAGTATTTTCGGGACGTAGGACGCTGACTCCACGTTGAAGGGTTTTAAATGGTCTATCCTGCGTTCCGGGGTTGGAGTCATCGCCGCCGTTAGACACAAATAAGAAATTCCCACTGACAACAATCCGCTCATTGATAGTAAGAGCGAAGACTGCCGACTTGTCTTGGGCGGTGACAGTGATATTGAATTTCCCCGTGGGGGCCCCCCCCGTGTTTATCGTGAGGACAGAGGAAAACGGCGGCGTTCCTTGTGTTGGGGAAAGGCCGAAGCTCGTTCCCTGCGGCAAGCCCGAGACGGAAAGCGCAACATTCTGACTAGTGCCAGATTTTAGAACGGTGCGAATATCCACCGTTACCGATGCCCCTTGAGTTACCGAAACGTCCCCCGAGGTGGAAAGATCGAAGGCAAAGGGCTGCGGCGGTTGCTTCTCAACTCCCATCACAACAGAGTTCGGAGTCACCGAAAACGTCATTGACGAGATTATGTCACTCGCCGCCGTGCTGCCGTTCTTCGCAAATCTGGCTTCGTAATCGCCCACATCTGGTGTGCTAAATGTCACGGTCCCCGAAGTAAGCCCCGGTACCGGCTTATTCCCCGAGCTGTTGGCGTTGTTCAAATACCGCCAGTTCCCCGGACTAAACACGATCGGTGCTCCAGGGGGACTAATCACAACATAGTCCCGCGAGTTCCCCGGCCCATCGGAGACTGAAAAGGTTATGGTTGATATCTTCCCGCTGATGGTCATCGGACGCCCCCCGACAAGGCGCTTGCAAAAAGACCCGCAAGGGGCATAATTAGACCCATGAAAACAATTGACGGCTTCGTTGCGGGCTGGAATTCGGAATACTTGCCGACGACAAAGGAAAATCCCACCGTTGAATGCCCCGATTTCTCAGGAGCTGGATATTTTCGCGGCGGCAATTTACCCCAGTCGATCTTTTGCAGCTTCTTGATGAGCTGGGACCAAATGAGGCGGATATATGCGCTTAGCGAGACGATTGGCGAAAGACATCTCTCGTTCAGTACGCCCGAAGAACTGGACGCCTTCCTAGACTCGTTGTAACGAGTCAATCCCCACATCATGGAAACGACTGATGGCAAATGGACATTCTGGAATCGGATAACCGGCGAAGTGGAAATACGGTTGCCCACGGAAGATGAACAAAATGGGATATTCGAGTTCAATTCGGCGGTTTGGGCGCGCCGCCTCAATGATGAGGAATTAAAAGCTCTCCTATGCAACGGCACGGGTAGCGTGTTCCGAAACGGGAAGCGGCTGATTCCCATGCGCATGCTGTCTAAAGCTGAGATTGAATACTTATCCCAGCCGCTATACTTCGATTGGACTTGGATCGGTCCTGGGCTATGGAAGGAATCGTCTAAAAAGTAGTTCATCAGTTAACCGTGCATGGGATAGTTGCAAGCACCGTTTCCTTAATATCCGATTCTTTCGAGATAAACCGCGCCTCGTAAACTCCAGGTTTAAAGTCAAACGCCACACTTCCGCCTTTGAGCTTGCGGTTTAGATCCAGCTTGTTCTTGCTCCCGTCGAGATAGGCCCAATCGGTTCTTACCCCGCCGAGATAAACTCCAACATAGTCTCTTGGATTCCCCGGCCCATCCGCCAATGTGAAACTAATTCGCTTAAGCAGAGTCGGGCCTACTGCAATACTCGGCTTGCTTGTTGGAGGTGGGGGGGGCGGTGGCGGTGGGGGAGGTGGAGGAATCCCGTCGCCATTCCCGTACCGATACATAAACCAGTGGGTGAGAGTAGGATCGGAATCGCCCCCCGGACTGAGGCCACCGAAACATCCCAAAATGTTATGAACCGGATCGAACCAGAACGAGTTCCCGCGGACCGTCAATCCTTCCGGTTGAACCATGGGGTCGCGTTCCCATGTGTCTGTGTCGGGATGGTAAATCAACAGAACGGGAATCGAGCCGTAGACAATCCCTGGATTCGCATCGCGGGCCAGAGCGTCAATGTACGGGTAAAGCAAGACGCGGTTGACAGTATCGAATACGGGAGTGGTAAAATCCTTGAGTGTCCATTGACGGCTTCGTGATTGGGCTACCCGTAGTGGATTAACTTCTGGCGGGGGAGCCTTGACCGTTACTTGCTTCGACTCCATGTCAAAACAGAGAAGTCTGTAATTGACCGGATCAATCCCGTAGATTTTCCGCCCTACACTGTCCCCGGCAAGATATTCAAACCCCAACTCGGTATCGTTGATATAGGTTGACCCGGCGTAAGCAGTCTGGAAAACATCCCACCTGTTTTCTGAACATCTATAAGCGGTCCAGACAAACACGTTCCCATCAAAGCCGGCCCGCCAAACTGTGTCAGTCGGGGCATCGTAAAAACCATTCTTCGGTTTCTGCACTCCATCGCGAAACGGTTCGATTGCTGCTTTCGGGTCAATCCATTTTCTCGTCTTCGGATCGAACTGCATGATCGTTCCGAAGAGTTCAGTCACTCCCGGTAAGGGTTTGGCGGCTTGCGTCGGATACACATAACCGGGAAAGGCCCAGAAAAGTTTTCGCTTGGAATCCCATACCCAACCTAACTCGTCTCGCGACCCGAGCATGAGTTCACCGGGGATACCGAGAAACGGGTACTCAAGATTCCATTGGTTAGTTAGAGGATCAACTGACCATAGCCCATACCAGCTATTCCCGTCTTGGGGGTTGACGGCATAGTCCCCGCCGAGTTCGTATGTGAGACCGTTGTCTAAGCAGGTAGCCCAACGAAGATGCTTTGAACCGGGGCTGGATGCGCCCGCTCCGCCTACAGCATTCGGTACGGTTGGAAGCGGTTTGGCAATCCAGGTTCTAAGCGGAATAGCCGGCTGCCACGTTGAGGATTGAATGCTCCCGCCGCCGTTAGCAGTAAGCGAGATGCCGACCACCTCCGGGAAATTCCTTCCACCATTGGCCCAGTCATTACCGCCCTCAAAGACGTGAAGCTTGGCAGTCGGACAGTAGCAACCCACTTGATTACCAACGCTCGGCAATCCCGCCGGCGTGATATCGCTCCATGTATTCTTTGCGATGTCGAACGCGAAAAGCTGGTTAGCTACCCACGCCAGTACAATCTGCAAATCCGAATCGAAGGTTACGCAGCTTGCAAAGGCGACCGCAGGCGGGTCTGATAATCGCACCCACTCCCGCACCTTGCCATTGAACTTCCAGAAATAGTTGACAAGTTGCCACTTACTATCAATGCTCCCGATATATCCGCCCAACAGATAAAAGTCTGTTCCCGCGCTCACCAGTAGATTACACGCCTCGGCCAGCCCCGACGGGCGCGGACCCGTAAACTCAACCATCCTGTAAGGCTCTGGCCCTCCCGGATTTGGTTCAATAATCGAACAGCGGTCAGAAGCGTTCCCCTGAACACTTCCGCCGAAGACAAGGCCCATATCCAAATCGGCAGACCACGCGCAGGCCGGGTCGATTCCCACTTCCGAGAAGTTCCTTACAATCGGGGTTATCGCCTCAATGCCCTTGCCGACCGCAAGCCATTTCTTTTCAGCAAACCCGAATACGCCGCTTCTGAGCGCAGCGTCCCCGTAGACTTCAAGATGACTCCCACCGGAAATCAAAAGCCGATTTAGGCGAGGGATGTAGAGGCTTAGGTGATTGTCTCTGTCCTGAATCCCCTGGCTTAAATCTTTCGGCCAGATGTATTCCCACTTGTCCGTAACCGGGTCGTAGCCTCGCAAAGAATTATCCCGACCGGGGACTAGTCCGACAACCATCCGATTGATCGACGTAACCCAGTGCGCTCGGATGAAGGCGACTCCGCCCCCGGATAAGTCTTGCGCGAGAGTTTTAACCGTTGCTTTCACTATTGGATGTATGGCCCTTCAACCTGTGACGCCATGGCCTTTATCTTGTGCCCGATAATGGTATTCGCCTCGTCGCCGTCCATGGCTCTGAATCTAAGCGACTGCCCGCCGCCCAATGAAGCCCCGAACTTTTTCACGTCGAAATCTGCCACAACGTCAATGCCGAGATTCAGAATCTGTAATGCCTGACTGTAGTAATTGAGTGCGTCTTCAGCTAACGGATACTGCCCAGCGGTGAACTTGGTTCTGTAGGTATCCATGACGATCTGGCAGCACCGCTGTACTTCCGGTGTGAGGACGCCCCCGTTTCGTTCCAGTTCGTACCTTGCCATGTGGATCATGTCTCTAATCTCATAGAGGAACTGACCCAGAATCCTCTCGGGGTATTTGCGCCGGTCGCATTCGAGTAGTTTGAAGTTGCGTTTGAACCTGCCACGGCGGATTGATTCAACGAGATAGCCGTCATGATGAATCTGAACATCCGACATAACGGTAATTACCGAACCGATGCCTCGATTGACGCCTAGCTCGAAATGTTCGTGAACGACCCCTATTGCCTTCATTCCGTTGATGTTACGAAACAATCGAACCGGAATATCCTTCTTGATTCCGTTTGGCCCCGCGTCAATTGCGACGTGATGTTGTTGCATCGCGTAGCCGAGGTAGTAATTACGGCGGAGGTACTTGGGGAGATTGCCAACGTCTAGCAACTGTTCATCTGCATCGATCCATAGGACCCAATCAGCCCACATTCCTTCGATGCTTTCGTTTCTTGGAGTTTCAAACCCCGCCATCTGACAGACGTTAGGATCAATCTGGTCCGGCTGATGGATTGCCCGGTGCGCATAACACCAGAAAGGTGAAGTTCCCGCCCTTACATCGTCGGTATACTCGCCGGCTACTTCCACAGTCCTGTCTATCGACGGGCCATTATCAATAAGGATGATTTGATCTGCATACCGGGCAAAAGACCTGAGACACCGATGCATCACGTCTTCTGAGTTGTGGGCGATCATCGCCACGCCCAACGTTTCCCTCGGCCCTTGTAAAAAGAACTTCCGCTCCCAATCTATCTTCCCCAACGGCTGCTGGTCCGCCTTGAACGTGACCATGAACCAGGAGGAAAAGGTTCTATCCAGTGCGTGTTCCTCAAAGTCGGAGAAGCAGGCGATTGAGTAATTCGGCTTCTTGCCCCAAACGTCTCTCAGGTCGTGAAGGTCAAAGGATCGAACGTGAACCGGGGGGACGTTCTTGGTTACGAATTCATCGCGTTCTCGGTGGCCGAAGGGGACAGTAAAGACGCAATATCCACCCGGCTTACACATTGCCTCCAGTTTGCGGGCGCAGTCTTCCGCGTCAGGGAGATGTTCGAGCACTTCCATCGCGACTACGCAGTCAAACTCATTCGCGCCGACCGTATCAATGGCAACCTTCGCAAGCTGCTGTTCATCATCCGAGGCCACAAAGAATTCCATGTTCTCTGGATGTTTGCAGTCTCCATTAGCCTTCAGCTCATTCGCGCATCGGATTAAACTGGCACTGGCATCAACGCCGACCACAAGGAGATTCGGGAATTCATCCGTTAGGGACTTCGCATATCCCCCGTGCGCGCACCCGAAATCCAGAAGGGTTTTCACTTCCCCACTGGCGATCTTGTCTCGCAGGAATTCCTTCAACGCCGCCAGTCGCGGTTCCCTGTCCGCCCAGAAAGCAGTCTGCCAAGTGGCCGAATCGCCGCCGCTTCTTTCTTCGTAAAACTGTTCAAGGGTCGGTTTGTTTTTCGACCGGCCCATGAATGGAACGAACCTGTCAATCCACCGTTCAACCGAGCTTTTAAGTTGGGGGTCGCCGACGTAATCCGCGTACTTCTGCGCTGCGACTACATCTGAGTTAAAAAGAAAGTGGCGAAGGACTCGCTTCGGGTTGCTGGTCTTCTCTTGTATGATGTCGTAACTGAGATTTATCCAGTCCTTCGCCACGCCCTCCCAGCTCATCGGGCGGGATTTTTGAATCGCCTTCTTTTGCCACGAGAGCCAGTAGTCATCGTCGAGCATGAGTCTTACAGCCTGATCGACAATCCCGTTGATGAACGTATCCGTCGGGGGTTTTAGCCCCAATTCCGTTTCGTCCCCGACTTGACCAAGTGAACCGTCATCATGAATGAGCGGGGCCGCGCCGCCGATTGTTTCGGGAAGCGCCGCACGCCATGGGCCGAGAAAGGGGAGACCGCATGCCGCGCACTCAACGGGAGTGATCCCGTACACTTCTTCAAAAACACTGGGATAGACAAACAGGCGCGCCGACTTGTATTGCTTGTAGAGTTCCTGCTTCCCGAGATTCCCGAGAAACTGAACTCTATCCCCAAACTGCTGCGCGATCTGATCCAGTTCACCGTAAAACTGCTGCATCCCTGGATTGGGGTCTTGATATCGTGAGATATAAAGCTTGGCTCTTGGTTCCTTTTGCAGGATGCGCGGGAAGACGGCTTTCAAGAGAATGTCCAATCCACGCTCAGGGCGCGCCGTATACATCAGCTTAAAGCGGTCGCGCCTCTGCTCGGGAATCGAATCCACAAGGGCTAAATCAATCCCGTTGCGCGTAATGTGGTACATCGGGTCGATTCCGCCATGGACCTTCTTGTACTGGTTCCTCATGAATTCCGAGAGGACGAAAATCTTGTCGATGTTCCACAGGAAGGGGTGGAAGTTCGACGGCCCGGTTCGCGTTGCCAAGTCATGTTGCCAGAGGAAGTTAACCTTCGATTTAGTCTCGAACTGGAACATCGAGGGGATACGCTGGACGATTAGAACGTCAGTGGGGCAGGAGCGCACAAAGTCAAAAAAGCCCTTGGGGAATTGCCCGCCGTTGCCTTGGGGAATCCAACCGATGGGAGTGAAGAAAACGCCGCCGCGTTCCATCGCCTTTCGCGTGTTGCAGAAGATGTTAGGGCGATGACCTTGCCTCGCTAGTTCTTCTGCTAGCTGTACGGCACTCGTTTCACTTCCGCCAAGCGATTGCCCCGATGGTATGGTATTGCCATCGAATTCCAATCCTGCGCAAAAAATACTCCAGTCGAGCAAATAGTCTTTCACTTGTCTCCTCTTGGTTGTGGGCAAAGGGAACAAGTGAAATCGTCAAATGGACAGCGCTCGCTACTACTTCGCGACCCCGCCTGTTTCCATTGCACGTTAGTCATTTAAAGAAAATTCCTCACTACGAAGATACAAATGATGTTGTCTGCGTCGGGCGGCAGATTTATGTCAAAACGGCAAAAGTATCCTTGGCCGTTCATGGAAGGATAAATTCGGTCCCGCTTCACTTTGAACATGGGAAAGTTCGCCACTTGAACCATGGCGTAATCTTTATCCAGGTCGAAGACATTAATAGGAGCAGGCATGCAGTCTTGGTTATGACAACACCCCATCCAGGTCTGCTCATCCGTTGGCAGAACCTGCGGGTGCTCGTGCTTAAACTCTGCGGCTTGGGCTGAGAAACTTAAAAATAGAGCGAGAAGGATAGAAGCGGCAATGGCCCACCAGATACTAGGCTGGTAGGTATCACCGCACACACAACAGCGGGTTCGATTAGCTTCGCAATAGCAGTGCTCGGCCCTTGCGCATGCGGCTTTCGATGTTTCTGTTGGATAGAAACTCATGCGAGCACCAAATCCCGGTCAGGAATGAGCAGACCCGAATCTCGCTTGATCCATTTACGTACCTTGCTGCTGTAGTGGTGGTAGAGAATCGCTCGTGACCGGCGACGTCTTGCTTGCGCAAGTTCAGCGTAGCTGCGCCCCGAGCCGGCGTTGTACAAGAATGTGATTTCAGCCGAAGTTAAAACGCGCTTCCAGAAGCCGACTAGTGCGATCCTACCGTCCCAGAAATTGGTCACATTTTGGTTCGCGCCAATTCGGAACGGCCCCGTAGAGGAAAAGACTCCTGCTGAGTGCGATGCCGCGTCGGTTGCTCCGTTGTTAACTTGTATATTTATCGTGTTCGCCACTGAGTCGTGCCACGCCACAACAAAATACCACGTTGATATCGCGGGAGACCCTAATGTGTCCGCCTTAATTGTAACCGTGGTATTGTCTCCAGCTGGAAAAACGTTAAATTCCAGGCGATCGTCTGTCCCGAAGTACCAGACGTTCCACTCCCTTGACGGCGTTTGTGGATCTTTACCGAACAGGACTTGCCAACTGCCAACACCAACCTTGCTATCGAAAAAGACCCAACCGGCAATAGTGAAGTCAATGTCCCCAGTTTGCAATGCCGAGTTACTCGCGACACTTAACGACTGAGAACTGCTTCGCGTAAAGTGGCTGGCACCGTGGGTTCCCGGCCCGTTCGCGTTGTGCGACACGCTGTTATTGTTGGTGAGCGTGTTTCCCCCGACGGAATCCGCGCGCGTTGTTGTTCCGTCCCCATCGTCGAGATTAAAATAGGATATAAGATTGTCGGTTATCGCCATCGTCTAACTCGAAACTTGCGTCCACCCGAAAGTAACACTTCCCGGTCCTACCCCCTGCGCCCGTTTCCACGTTGCTGAGGAAATAACGACCGTGGCAATCCCAGTGAATCCAAATCCATCTGGCGCAATATGCTGATGCACTTCAATCATCATAGGTAGGGTAGAGGGTATCGTAGCAAAATCCGCCGCGCTCCAATCGTCGCTCTGGTAAACCGGGTGAACCGTGAAATCGACTAACGCGCCATTGCCATCCTGTGGAACCTGGGTCGGCGTTCCAATCCCCTGCCAGTAGACACCATGATTCGCGAAGTAAACCGCCTGATGGCTTTGGATCAGCGTCCACAACTGCGCCAGTCTCGTATCTACTGCGTTTCTTATTTGTAAGGGCGTAGCCACTGATTGCTGTGTCGCTTGTAGAGTCTCACTAAGTATTACTATGAGACTCACGAATTTATCCGGTTACTTTAACTGCCTGTGCGAATATCCTTATGTCACTTACTGAGCTGGCCAGTTGTGCCGTCCATGGCAAAGCCGCAGTTCCCTGGTTAATAGGTAAAGTTGGTACAAGGAAAATGGTTCTCGGGCCGCCTGCCCCACTCGAAGGCGCCGAGATGCTGAACAAGACCGCGCTCGCCGAGGTATCGCGGAAGTCTACTCTAGTTCCCAGTGGACTCGTGTTATCCACGATGACTGTAATCAAATCCTGAAAGATGCCCGCCGCTGCCGCCGAGAGAATTGTCGTCTGGTTGGTCGTATTGAGAGTTGTGTATTGCTGCGTTCTCGTTGCGCGAGGGCCGAACGGTTGGGTTACCTGTCGTCCCGTCTGATCAAACCATGCGTTAACCCGGTCGCCGCTCCCAACTCTTGTGGGGTTAACTGAATCAGAAGCGTACCCGCCGAACTTAACCGGATTTCCAATGTCTGCCGCGTCATTCGCCGCGTCCCCATAAGCAGAGGCGTTAATACTCCCGGTTACAGAAACACTTCCCGATACGTTCGCATTGACACTGCCTGTAACCGTCTGACTTCCCGTCACGGTCCAAGGAGCGCCCAACTGGGACGCGCCGACGCTGCCGGTGATTGATAAAAGGCCAGTAACAGAAGCCCCAACGGTCCAAGCCCCTACTTGCGAAGCGCCGATGTTTCCACTCACCGGAATAACACCGGATATCGAAGCTCCCACTGTCCAGTTGCCGACTTGAGATGCCCCTACATTTCCGCTGACAGGGAGAACACCGGGGAGGGATGCAGTAACGGTCCACTGACCTTGTTGACTTGCCCCGACTGAACCTGAAATCGTCCATTGGCCCGATTGACCAACATTGCCGGTAATCGGGACAGTGCCAGAGATAGAAGCGTTAACGGTCCAAGTCCCTTGCTGAGAAGCCCCGACCGAACCCGTGACAATCCATGCTCCAGTCTGGGAGGCGGCAACACTTCCGGTTACCGTCAACGGCCCCGTCTGCGCCATGAGGACCGATCCGGTTACGGGTTGGACATATCCAGCTGGCGGGGTAGCCGTTACACTTCCAGTGAACGTCCACGCTCCCCTTTGATTGGCTGCGACGGTTCCGCTTACTGCTTGAACGTAATCGGTGGGTAAAACGCGGAGAGGATTCCCGGCTATCCCGATAGGATCAATACTGAGCGGCGTTGCATCGATCAGCTTGAACATTTGAAAATGTTCGCCCGAGATGCAGTCCGTAGCGATCTGGCTGTAGCTTGTGGGGACAGTTAGGCTCATCTCGCTCCGACCACAGGATTAAAGCTGATAGGGGCCTCCCCCATGTCAAAGCTCCCCGTTTAGTAGTAAGCAGAGGCTGGCTTGAGAATTCGCCGCTGTGATAACGAAGTCCGCAAACTTCCCATAATTCGGCGCGGAGATTATCCCGGTACCAGAATTGATGGTGCTTGCGGATGTGACTTGAAAGCTGCCGGAAGCAACACCGCTTCTGATCTGAAACGTGATGCTCCCGACAACCGAGTAGAGGCCGGAGAAGTTTGTGAAGTAGCCTACGTCAACACACGCGGAGATACCGACATTGGTCGATCCGGTGATAGTAACGCTGGCCTGCTGTACCAGAGGGCGCCGCCGTGGATATAGCATTTAGCCTCCACGACTAGCGGATTATGGCCCATCCGACATTCATCGCCGATACCGGAGTCTTGGACCCGATACAGGTAATCTGAAACCCCGTCGCCGTGACAGACTGAACCGCCACAGAAACGCCCGCCTGCGAGGAAAGATCGGATGCGTAGAACTGAGGCGTCAGTAGGATAACTGCGCCCGAGGTGGCCCCGGTTGCGGCTACGGACGTAATCGCCGTACCCGATGCTATAATTGCGATACCGCGATTGGCCGCCGTTCCAGTGATTTGGGCAGCGGTATAACCGGAATTGACTAACAGGTTCCCGACGCTAAGCGAGTTGGCCACATTGAGTGAACCAAATGAACTAACCCCACTCCCAAGAGTTATGAACTGAAGCGCTTCCCAGATACTACGTGTGCTTTTTCTTGCCATTACTGCTCCTTACCGGGCACTAGGGCCGGTCTCAGGACTGGATTTCTTTGCTTTGGCTTTCAGTGCTGCAACTTCAGTCTCAAGCTCTTGTATGCGGAGTTTGAACTGCTGGGCTTGGCGCTCGAATATAATCGAATGGAGCTTGGTCATATCCCGGTCAACTAAAATCTCCAGCGAGTCATCGCCGAACTTCTTTCTGATCCACGCCCACACTGAATTTAACTGCCATTTGGACGGGAGCGGCTCGCCAGCTTTCACCGTGAGCCGCTCCGTCTGGATGTCTTTCTTGGCTATCGCGAGTTGGGCCATGAATCACCCGCCGAGGATCAAGGCGCCGAGGTCGGTACCGACGATGCGCTCATCCTGGAAGTGCGAGAGTTCGTTGACTTCGACTTTGCGATCCTGGATCTGATAGCGCTCGACCGAGAATGCCGCCGGGAAGGAAGGCGGAGTCCAACGGAAGGTATATCCGTAGGTCGGAATCATCAGGCCCGGATTCGGAGCCACGTACGCCAAGAGCAAGGTCGTGGACCAGATATCGGTAAATGTCGCCGAGAGGTCTTCAGCGGCAGTGTTCTTGATGCCTTTACCGACCAAGGTCTTCTCGATTCCGAACTGACGGAAGATGTCTGCCGCCGGCACAAACCCGCCAGTGGTAGTACCCTTGCCACGAACGAAGTCGATCACGTCCGGGTGTTTCCCCAAGCGGAGAGCGACCTGATTGGAGATAACTGCGAGGTTGGGTTCATAACCCGTGCCCTGACGAATCGCCTCTTTCATGTTGTTGAGGGTATCGAGAGGGGTAGTTGTAGGATCGTCCCAACTGGTACCGAGAGTAGTCGAGGTACCGACATTCGAGGTGTTCCCAACGAGAATCGCCACCCGGTCTTCGTAGGCAAGCATCAGCTTGTCTTTAACGAAGTTGACCATGGTCTCGCGGTAATTGAGTGGGTCGTCCGCGTTGTCGATATCCTCATAGGGGATATCAGTACGAAGAGCGTACTGAAGGGCCACGTAGCCGGCAGAGTTAACGCCCATCGTGACAACGTTGGCCGCGCTCCCGCGTGCTCTTCGAGCGTTCTCCACGCGGAGCATGTCGCCCTTGGACCACTGATAGAAAATATTGGTTTCTTTGTTTACGGGGACGACCGGAAAGATCATGTCCGCAATCATGTTCTGCGGACGATAGGCGGTCGTGATGTTCGACAGGGGACCGTCAATGTGGAGGTCGCGGCCCGTCGCGTTTCCGTAACGTCTGACTTGGATATCGTTTGAAAGAATGCCGTCCATGTTGTTTAGTCCTCCTAGGTCGTCGATCTATTGCTGCGCTCGACGGTAACTTCGCCCATCACACCCGAGTCAGCCGCAGTTAGAGTAAAGCCGCCGACGATCTGGCCGGAGGCAGCGAGAGTGATAAACCCGGAACCGCCCGCCATCCACGAGGCACCGACGCCAAGCGAACTGCCGTAGAAAACCTTGGCGTGACCTTCCTCGACCAAACTAACGTGCTGCGCATTGTCCGCCCGATAGGCGATAGGGAAAGCGATCTGACCGGATGTCGGTTGAAGTGCGAAGTTGCCGCTGATAGTGGCGACTCGACCCGCGAGTTGGTTTCCACTCGCCACGCGCGTAAAACATTTTTGATTTCCAGCTCTAACAGCCATGATGAATCCTCCTAGTTCTGCTCCTTGAGGTAGCGGGCCTTGAGATCGCCACCGGATTTTTTATCTTCGGTGAAGACCTTGGTCATGGCCGTTTTGAAGTCCACGCCTTCGTTCTCGTTCATGTACGCTTTGGTTCGCTCGGTGATTTCATCACTCGCGCTCGCGTACTGCTTGCCGTCCGGCTCGTTCTCGTTCTTCGAGAACTCTTTGAACAGCTCATGCGGCTTGCGCATTTCGACCCACGCCTTGACTGCTTCCTCCGGGGTCTGCTCAACGTCTTTACCGTCCTGCGAGTACTTGACCACCTTCGGCATGCCGCGAACCGACTTGAGGAGCGAAAAGACCCTTTCCTCTTCGGCGGGGATAAGTTTCTTCTGGGCCTTCATGTCCTTGACCCAGCCGGCAATTTCGGCGTCCTGGGATTGCTGCTCAAGCTTGGCAACGCGCTCAGCGGCGGCGGCCAGCGCATCGGAAAGCTCCTTCTCGCGCTCTTTGGCCGAGGAAAACTCAGCGAGTTTCGTTTCCAGTTCTGCCTGTTTGGCCGCAAACTGCTTTTCCATTTCGAGTTTCTGGGTTTCTAGCTTTGCGCTGAGTTCGGCCTGGATCTTGTCGCGCTCGGCTTGAAATGTTTTCTCATCCATTTCGATGTCTCCTTGGGGTTTAACTTCTTTGCTGTTCGGTTTTACTTCCGGCATTGTCCCGCCGTTCATCTCGCTGCACTTGGAGTCTGCGGTCGGCCTGTCGGCGTAGCAGGACATTGTCTTCCCGCTCGTCTTTTCTACGATGCAGTGTTGGTTGCCCTGCGACTGGACCTCGTACATATTCTCTTTGGGCATCGGTTCGTCGGCGGTGGCGAATTGAACGAGAGTAAAGGGGGTTCCTACTTCGGAGTCGTAGACCCGGAACTCTTTCCCGTTGTCATAGGAATAAACGAGACCTTCGGCGTTCTTCTCGTAGAGCGATTCAATCGCCTTGAGGTTCGTGAGGGCGGGGATATCGGCGCCGAGAAAGGAAATAGCTTTCAGGACGCGGGGGAACTTAACGCCGCTCGATTCATCGGAAGCATAGTTCCAGTAGATTTCCGCGCTGACCCTTCTGTAAGCTCCTGCGCGAATGAGGTCTGCGAACTTCTGCGGGATTCCCTTGATATCGGCTAAAAGCTTGGTGCCGTTGCGATAGATGCGCGAGATGTAACCGAGGGCCGGTTCACCGAAAAGCATCTTTGCTTTTGCGGGATCTTCCTGGCCGTCCTGATGTCCGGCTTTAACGGGCGGCTCAAATCCAACCTTGTCGAAGGCTTGAACCATTTCGTCCAAGTCCTTCTCGGTGTAACGATCTCCATTGAACGTACCCACAGAAAAGATCTCAAGTCCGCTCACATTTTCGGTAGGCAAAGTCCTATAGATACGTTTCAGCATCTCTAGCATGTCGGCCTCATCGCGAAGGGAAGACCGACCTCAACCTGTTTATGGCAACTCAGGCAGAGCGTCTGAAGATTATCCGGCTTGTGGGAGCGGCAGATGCGGTACGGAATTTTATGGTGTACGTGAAGCTTCTTATCCGTACCGCCGCAACGTTGGCAAGTGTAATTGTCGCGGATCAGAGTCTGCTTACGCAGAAGCACCCAGTCATAACCGTATTTTACCTTTTCAGCGCCCTTGTAGTTGGGGTTGAATGGACCCCGAAATGATAGATTCTTGCAGGCGGCTGAACAGAATCGACCGACTTGAGCGCTATGATAAGGTTTGAAGGTTTTGTAGCACGCTTCGCAGGTCTTGAGTGGACGATACTCAGATTGGCATTTTCGATTGCACCACTGCTTGCCCTCTGATTTGGTTGTGCGAATTTCGGTGCCACAGGTTTTACAGGCAGTTAAAACCGGCGCTTCAAGAGACTTACCTTTGCAAGCTAGTGAACAGAATTTGCTGGTAGCGAGCAGAGCCTTAATCTTAAAATATAGATTGCCGCATTGCTGGCAATGCAGGCCATGCAATCGCTTGATTCTTGTCCTACCGAGTGAGTCTGTTGAGCTGGATTCTAAAATCATCAAAAGCAAAAAGCCCGGAAACTTTCAGCCTTACGGCTTACTTACTCCCAGGCTTTTCGCTTCAGCGGTCGGAGGCAGGAGGGAACTACCGCTTATGTCACAAGCCCCTAAGGAGAGGGGAACTACTATCGGATTGTACTTATACAGTACTTTCGATTAATTTACAACAATCTCACGTTCGCCGGCTCTGCTTACAAGTAAAGTCTACATCGTCAGCGGGCAGATCCTTGTACGTCGCGAGAACAAAATCCCGCACCATATCACCAGCCGCCTGACAGTCTTTTAGCGTCGTGAACGATTTCTGATTGAACGGCTCACCGAAGAGTAGGAGAACCAGCAGCCAAGTCATTTCCGACTACTTCCCATCCAACGGGAACTTAAACGTGCAAATCACTTCCACGAATACCGAATCTTTCTTCTTCGTGATCGTGTGCTTTGCCCACGGGTTGGCGAGAGGCGCCGAGTTGGCGTATTCCTCGATCTTCTGGATTACCTGAAGGATGCGGGGGTCAGAGGCGGAGTTGTAGGCAGATGAAATGTAGGTTTGGTTCATACTGATTTAGCCACCGTGACAAGCGCACGAGCATCCGCCCGTTAGATGACGACAGCCTCGGTCCCAACAACAATCATTCTTCAGCTCAAAGTGTTCGAGAATCCACTCCCATACTTCATCCCCCGTGGAAGTCTCGTCTAGGAAGTCGCCGCCCACTCCAGCCAACGTGAAGCGGTCGGCAAACTCTTCTTTTAATTCGGCAAGGGTTTTCATCCCGTACTCACTTCGGTCGCCATATCAAACTCGCCGTTGAACAGCCATTGGCGCTCTCCGTTCGGAAACGCAACGAGATAAATCTGCCTTCCCAAATTCTCCATCGCGTTTATTATCTCGCCGTCGCGCGGGAGCATCTTGCCGGTTGCGGTGGAGCGGATTGCCTTGGTCAAGGTGATGAGCTGAGCCATAGTTTAATCCTTTAGTGGGTTAACGGACCCATGCGTGTACCTTTCTTGGTACAGGCGCCCTTGGTATCCCATCCCAAGCCAATCTCCGCTCCAGATACAGATAGAGGCCCGTCCCGATTGCCACGGAAAGACTGGAGACGATAAAGCCGACTAGGAGGGCTTCAAGCATTTACGGGCCGTCGTTTGCCGCGCCCACGGTCACATGGACAGCGCTTGGGACCGGCGCTGAGGCGAACTGTTCGATTGTAAAGCTGAAAGGGAAGGGGGTTCCCGCGACTTTCGTTTTTCCCGCGTTAACAAGCGCCACTGTCCCGTTGTAGGTTCCCGGCGCCAAGGCGTCCACGTTTACAACCAGACTGCGCTCGGCCAACGGGAGTACTTGGTCAATCGGACTCCCCGCCACCTTAACTTCGTACTGGGTATAATCCGCCGCGTCCCTTAGGGGAGTGTCTGTCGTCTCGAACGATAGAATTAAATCCATACTGCTTCTCCTTTTTCTGCTAACAACAATGAATCAACGAAGCCCGCCGTGTTTCACTGGGCGAAAGGAAGGGGACCCGCCGCAGAATCTCTCTGCGTACCATGCAGCGGGCTTCGGTCATTCATTTGGGTCATTTAGTTACTCTGAGCCACAAGTAAATTGCGCCAACAATCAGCGCCACAAGAATAACGAGTTGCAATGCCGAGGGGTCGCCGGGGCTTCCCGCCGCTAAATTGTCTCTAATTGCGCGCTCGAAATAATTCCCGTATGGCATCGTTACCTACTCACCGTCATTCATTCGGGATTCCATTTAGCTGCGTTTCGTAGGTCTTTATCACCGTCGATATCGGGAGCCGTAGCGCGGGAGACAAATCTCCAGTACAAATCTGGATGCTCACGCCGTCTGTGCCTGTGTAGTTTTTCGAGCGTTACCCCAGCGAAGTTGCATCTAGGGACCGTGCATCTAGCCGGTTGCGATCTAAACGGGTGAGTCGCTTTACGCCCCTGTATCACTTACTTTCTCAATCCACAATTCCGCCGCCCGCCCGATTGCTTCAGCCGCCACCATGTCCAGATACTCCCGTGCGGCGTTAACATCGGAGAACTTCGCGTTGAAGTAATAGACGCCAGAATCGTCCTTGCGGGCTACTTGCCAGAGAGGGGAGTCAGCCATGCAGCTCCAACGGGTATATGTAGTTGGGGCAATACCTTGAATGATGCCATTAAAGATATGGCGTTTACTCATTACTCGGTATCGGCATCATGGTAACCTCTCGCTGATGCCTGTCCTCTAGTTCAATGGCCACACTGCTCGGGACCTGCGCTCCCTTTCGCCACACCGCCCAGCCGTGCCCGTGGGCTTCCGGTTCGATCCCATCCAGTTTCGGGAGGTTCACCCCAAACAAGGCCCCGCCGATCTTTAACCCTTCCCCGTATATCGCCTTGGCCGTTCTCTCGTCTCCGTGGACTATCGCCACGTCCACTGTGACGTTTTGGAGCGTGTTCACTATCTGGATGTGATCATTTAGCCTGAACAGGTGGACGGCGCGGTTGAACCAGAGGTCTTCAACGTTTGCTTGTCTCAGTGGTTTAACCGCAACCACTCGCGCACTGGACCGCATGGCGCCGGCGGAGCTTATGACTGTGGCTTTTCCAAAGTTCGGTCCTATATCCGCTATCACGGCCTGTGGCTTTTGAGTTGCGCAGATATTGTAAAGCGCTTCCGCACACTCGCTGTTTACGTCCGAGGGCCACGCGCCGAGCTTGCCGAGGATGGTGTCGAAGTTTTGGCTCAGAATCGGGATCATAGATCATCCGCGAGGATGCCCGCCCATACGGCGGTAATCCAACAACCCGCGCCAGCGATAACCATTAGCCAGTTAGGCGAATGCGGCCCGACAAACCCGAATATCAACGCCATGGACCCGATGATTAAAATAACGAGAAGAAAAAGTCCGACTCCAATCTTTACCAAAACGCTTTTCACTTCATCTTCCTCCGCATTCACAATCAACCGGATGCTTCAAGCACTTATCGCAAGGCGCAAGCTCAAGGTGCTGGCCGCACGCGATACAATCCTTAGTTTCAGAATCAACGAGTTGCCCGCCGCATTCGCATTGCGTAAGAACCGCGCCCGCTGCGTCGAAAATATTCATCCCTTGATTCTGCGCCACTCTCGATCCATCGCCCGCAAAAACAGCCTGCTCCATCTCTCGTTCGCCTGATGCGCGCCGACTTTCCCTATCAACGCTTCCGCCTCTTCCTGTGCTATCTGGGTTGCCAGCGGAATTAGTCGGTTTCTCTCTTCGATGTAGTTACAATCGTGGGCCTGTTTCCCCAAGGGGAGGGCGCGGGTTCCGGCAATGTAGGCTTCGGCGCAGCGGCAGGGCATACAGTTATTTAGCGAGAGGGCACATCACGCCGATAATCTCTTTATTACGGACTTCCACCGCGTGACATTTCATCGTCCTGTAGGAGACGCGACCGATGCCGTAAACATCGCCGCGTTTGCCCTCCAATGGTCCTTCGGCAACAGCGATGTTATGCTTTGCCCCGCGTTTTGCTGGCACTTTTACAACTTCATCGGTTGCCTTGCGGAAGAGATAGATCATGTACTGAACGCCGCGAGCGAGGTGCGCACTCATAGGTAGGACAATTTCATTATTGCGCAGCGCCTTGGTTAATCGGCCCTCAAAGGTTCTTTTGTCAAACGATACTTCCTGAATATCGACCGCGAATAAATCTCCGGGGCTAAGATATCCAGTGGAAGCAGTTGTCTTGAATCTTACCGTCTTGCCGCCGTTGAAGTGCATACGGATATCCATTGACTCTTGATCAACTTCATCTGCGGGGAAATGCACGATGTCCATTGGCCCGTTAAAACCTTCTTAACTCCAGACAGTCGTACATCCACTTGAACAGTTCTTTTTGATCGGCAGAGGAGAGGGCGGCGATGGATTCTCGGAGGTTGGGATTACCGTCGGCTAACAGTTCTGGGGTATAACAGGGGAAAACCTCGCCGCTTTTCACCTTGGTCTCGTAAAAGTTCCACTTACCAGTAATAGCTACCGGCTGGCCGTTAACCCGAACTTCAACCGGCGTGTACTCGTCCATCTTGGTTATATCGATACTGGCCACTTCCGTTTCCTCTCGTAAGTCTTACCTAAACTCACGCGGCGTATTCTGCAAAACTTTGTCGATCTCAGCTTGACTGGCAAACTCTACTTGGCCGTCGTCGGTTGTAACGTATGTAAGTAAAGATCGACAGTTCCAATGGAGGGGCGGATGCATGCGGACAGTGGTTGCGGCTTGGGCGCGAAGAATTAAACCGTCAGCAAGGCGGCAAGGCGCGGTAGAGAAATCGCCCGGTTCAAATGTGTAGTTGCGTTGGTCGATGATTGCCGAGAACTGATAACCAATAACGTAATCACCCGCTGCATCACCTACACTCACGCGGCCAGCATTAAACGAGAAAGTTCCTTCCGTTCTAACGATATTTTCAATTCTATACGCTTGCAGGATATCTTCGCCCGTTCCAGTAACCCCCGATGGTCGAATCCTTTCTGGGTTTCCTACCCACGGCTCGAAAATGTGGCGGATGTTATTTATCGTATCTAACAACGTGCGCCCGCCTCTCAAATACTCGAATAGCTCATACCGCACCCTATTTTGTAAGTCGGTATCAATGACAGATTGAATCAGCCACGATCTAGCAGAGAACGCGTTGAGGGCGTCTTGAGGTTCAAAGCCGGCGGTGATGGCGTAGCCCTTTATTGCTTCGGGAACGAATGCCCCACGCCAAAATGCTTCCATACTTACGTCTGCCCACGATGGAACAAACAGCGGGTTGCGCACCTTCGCGAATTCGCGACCGTCTATTGCGTAGATTTCCTCCCAACCCACAGCCAATGACGCATCAAACCGCCGCACGTTCTTAACCGCGTCCGAATTAGCAACCTTCCCCGGCAGTTCCTTAACCGCCAAATCCCGCCCGTCCCTCCATGTGTCTAAATACAAATCCCTCAGTGCCAATCTCATCGCCGCCCCGGTATCCACCTTCAGCGTAGCAACGGTATCCGGGCTTAAACTGGACTTCCTTAAATCAACCCAGTTCTCGATTCGCTTGAGTTCATCTTTTAAAATCCCGCGCATTTTCTTGGCCGCTTGGGATTCCGATTTGTCCAACACTTCCTGGGTCTTCGCGAAGTCCACCCGCTTTTCGTATTTGGTGAGGGCGCGCGAGGCGGCGAAGTCCTTGTGTTCGTACTCGCTTTCCTTACGTGAAAACCACACATTAAGGGCGGTTCCCTTTACTTTCATTTTATCGAGCTTGCCCTTGAGTGCGCGTTCCTTCTCTGGGCTATCAAGACGGTGCTTCCCGGCTGGCAGTTGCACCGAATTATGGACATGAATCTTGGCTGAATTGTAAACTACGTATTCGCTTCCAAGTTTCCCGCTGTCGTACCCAGCGCCCGTAAGATACTCCGCAACCTTCGCCGATGAAGATTTATCGTTTGCGCTTATAGGAAACGAGACGCCAGTGGCATTGCTCAACGCGGCGAGAGAGTGCTTATTCCCAAAGTCAAACGTCTTTGTAAGGTGCGCCACGACGTTCAGCGTGTGCGGAGTCCCGCCATGGGCCTCGGTTGTCGCCTGTGCATAACGATCAGCTAATTCTGGACTGTCGGAAAGATAGACGCCGACACCCAAATTGCCGAAGTCACGTTGCCCCGCCTTGTCAGATGATAACGTTGCCCTGTCTCCGTTCGTTCCGTGATACAAGAGAGCAACCCCGTTCCCTTGATCCCCCGATTTATTCCAGCGCCCCTTTTCGTCCGTTTGGCTACCGCTTCCCTCACCCGCGAGATAAACCGGATGGCCATCAATCGTTACCCAATGGCCCTTCTTCTCGTCCTCGCCCGCAAACTCGCGCTGCATCTGCGCTGGAGTCGGTTTCTTTTTCTCTATCGGCCCGTTGATATTGGGTACCGTCACTTCCGGCATGCCGTCCGGGCCTAATGTGGAAGCTCCTGCGGGGTTTGCGTTGGGGTCTGTGATCGGAACGTCGTCTGGTAACTGCGGGAATTCGATCAAATCCCGCATCTTGTTTTCATCTTCTCGTGTTTTGGTAACCGCCCCGTGATACAGCGCCTTGATATAATTCTCAATTTGGCGTTGCTCTTCCTCTGCGGTAACTGCCTTAAACTTAAACTTGGGGTATTTCCCGTCTGTGATTTCAAAATTTAGATCAACAAGTGGTCGGATAAGCTGCTCGTTAATCGCCACTTCGCTGTCGCCGCGAGTGTAAGTTACAACCATCATGAAACTGTCGTCTTCCGTCTCGGCGCGAGCGTAGCTTCCTTGATTCTGACCTTGCGATGCGCGGCTTGACCCGAATCCGATAAGGCCGGGCATCAAGAGAGCTAGTCTTATTTGCTCATCACACCATTCGAGAACTGGGACGAACGCTTCCCCCGCACGTGGGGCGGGATACTTCGGGTCCGCTGTGATCGTGCTCGGCAGGATCAGGCCGCTTTTGGTCTGAAGGTCCTGCATGAACTGTTTCAGTAAATTGCGGTTGGTATTGGACGTCGGCCCGTCCTGAGTGAATACCCAGGTCGGCTCGCCGTAGCGCTCCATCGCGATGCACATGAACTTGGAAAGAGAATCCTTAATCCAGTAGGGCCGGTACGCGGCGCGCAAGTCGGAATCGCCATACATATTTGAGAACTTGCGCCGATACGTATAGACAAAAAACTTGTCAGCAGGTAGCTGTTTCCGAGCTTGACGTATGCCGTCCTTGAGAAGATTACCATAGGCATCCATCTCGAACTCAATCCCATGAGGGTGGCGGAATTTGAGATCACTGAGGCCGATCTTCCCTTCGTATTGTGGATCATCGATTGGTTGCCAAATCTTTTCGGCAATCGAAAAGCCGTAACCCAATGCGGAGAGCATTTCCAAAATCTTCGCGTCAAAACTCCCCGGCATCTGTTCGAAATTGAACTCTACAAACTTCGCTATCTCTTCCGCTATCTGCTTCTGCTGCTTCTCTTCCTCCCCAAAATCCGCCGGCTCTATCTCCCATCCCGCAGAGATAACCGCGAACTGCTTAGCCGTCATCGCGGCCTTGACCTGCTCGTCCTGCATCATCTTTGTGTAGATTTGCAGGCCCTTTTTCCCGACTAGCTCATCTGGATTGTAAGGGTAGGGATTTTGGGTGAAGAGGTAGGATAGAACCGTGGATACTTCGCCGTAGGGATTCTGTGTGGGAGAATCCGTCATCTGTACGGCGTACTTCTCTGCTTTGGGCTTACGTGCGCGTGGGATTTTAGACTTGGGGGGCATCTACGTTGCGGTTAAAGGTAGAGCTATACATAGTTAAGGTCAAGCACAAAAAGCACTATTGAGTAGATTTTTTCTACCAGTCGGGTCGGATGCGTTCTCCGGGAGTATTGGTACTCTCTCCCCAATCGGGGCGGTTGGTGCGTTCGCCTTCGGCTGCGGGCATGGTCATCTCAGGATGTTCCGCCAGCACGTTGTAAGCTCCAGAACTCGCGTCTACTTGGTCGTTTTTTACGCTTGAACTGGTAGAGGGGAACTGCTCCATCTCATCCAAATAGGCTTCGTTCCAAGCCCCCTTGCGCATCATCACGTTTTTGGCTTCCGCCTGAGAGGCAAATGGCGCCGCTCTGTATATCTTCTCCCGAGAAGCCCTGAATCCTTTAACGACATACTGCGGGAGGGAGGTTACATAGTCGGAAATAACGGCTATTCCAGACGACCCCGGCTCCTGCTCTATCCAGATTTCCGTTCCTTCTTCGTCACCTAAGGCCGTTTGTTGAACCACCTCCTTAACGGCTCCAGGGGTTTTTCGCACCCTCACTACGTGCTCCACATAGAACCTTTGGCGGTAGTAGCTCATCTTGACACCGCAAGTCCAAGATGGATTCTTGTTCTTATCCTCTTCCGTTGCCGCTAAATCCCAAAACCTTATTCGCCGCACGTCTTCTTGGTGGGGAACGTCATCCACCGGCTGGAACCATTCCCGCCTGAACATCTTTCCTGGCGGTTTTGCATTCCAATTCCCGTTGGCTATCGCCTCGCGGGTGTACGGGTCCAACTGGGCAAGACTCCGCATATAAGCGATCTTGTCGATAAAAGGATTGTCATCGAGTTTCGCTGGGATATAGAGGCGCGGCTCCGAATTGGGGTTACAAGGACACTGACAGTCTATGCTCGCGCATGGCTCCCGCCAATGAAAGTGCTCACAAACGAAGCATGGCTCGTCTCTGAGATTGTCCGCATTAGGGAAACTGATAAACCGCTTCTTGAGCCAGATAGCACCGGGGCCGATCGGATTAGCCCCAAGCCGCATACGCGGGGGAATCTTCACACCCTCGGCCCGTCTCAACCGGGAAAAGAGGAACGTGTAGGTTATCTCGTTGGGAAATTCCGCCGCTTCATCGAAGGCAATGAAATTATAGTTAGCAGACCCGTACTGCCAGCGGTCGTCATCCCTCGCGAGATAGCCGAAATTGAGTGTTGCCCCGCTTGGGAATTTCCAATATTTCCCGTCGCGCCATTGTGCGTCTGTGCCCGATAGCCACTTTTTAGACAATGAGATGGTGGCCCCCGGCATTTCCAGCTCGGCGAATGTTCGGCGCAGGATTAAAGCGTCGTAATCTTTCCAGCACATTGGGATCCTAAGCTTAGAATTCCACGTGGACAAGTTGTCGCG
>JADMIO011116413.1_pt1 | contig 109465 bp, 100 predicted proteins | sample 8958161 | NCBI WGS metagenome assembly JADMIO01 (sample SAMN16585339, study PRJNA669376) | soil metagenome | isolation source: Crop rotation soil | place: USA: Cullars Rotation, Alabama | collected 2011
CGCGACAACTTGTCCACGTGGAATTCTAAGCTTAGGATCCCAATGTGCTGGAAAGAGGCATACCGGCACGGAAACGGATTTTATTGAGCCAGAGCTTTGCTTCATCATCCAGTCCCAACTCATTTGAGGCTTCTGCATAATTGAAAACTGCCTCTGTGTATCTGAAGAATGGCCACGGTACTACAGCGCGGGTTGTATTATCCACAATCGATGGATTAGGATCGATGAATTTGCGCATGTAATATCCTGTCCAGCTTCCGTTCCAGTTTTCTATGGAGCTTTGCCGTGTATCCAAACCTGGAATCATTGAGGCGCCTACCTGGTATTGACCTGATTGAATCTGGTTAGCCGGATCTACGTTTCCTGAAATCAAATCTCTCGGTTTCCAATCTGATCCATCGTATAAGATAGTGGCATAAAAACGGGGATCCCTGTCTAAGTAAGGATGTGCTTTGGAATCAGGATCAGTCCAATCAAATTTTGAACCGTCCATCATTTCATAATCATCTACTAACTCCTGGATAGGTGAATTACCTGCCCAGTTGTGATAACCGTTCGGTCCATTTGACAAACCAACATACACACCGCCAAACTCGTCCAGATCTGTATTGAAATCGCGTTCGAATAATAATTCGATTTTAGCAGAAGCATCTACACCCGGCGCTTTACTGCCGCCACCCATTGATATCGAAACATAGTTTGCAATCGCTTCTTCTTTAGTTGCGGGAGCAGCAAGATCAAGTTTGTATCCACCACCACCAGCATCCAGCACTGCTTTTGCAGCATCTTTCGCAGCCTGCCAACGGGCAGCGCGATCACCACTTGTATAGCCTATCAACTCAGGATTTCCGAATGATGCAAGTGTAGCTGATTTGCCTGAAGCTGTAGCTACATCATACAAATCACTGGCTGCATATAAAAGAATTCTTGATTTCAATGCGAGCGCCGCAATTTTCGAAGCACGGCCTTTATCCATAGAACGACCATCCAGCAGTATCGCAGAACTATCGCATTCTTTAACAATAAAATCCACGCAATCTGCAAAGCTGCTTCTTTCAATGCTGTAGTCTTCGCCAAGTCCATACGTTCTGGTAACTAATGGAACACCACCGTATGTGCGAAGTAATTGCTGATAATAATAGCCTCTCAAAAAATGCACTTCACCACGTAATCTTGCTTTGAGATCATCATTATCAAACGTTGCAATGGCAAGATTCTCCAGCGCGGAATTTGCTGCTCTTATCCTGCGGTACATTACGTTCCAGTCATAACTTCTGTTTACCCAACCTAAGTTAGATGGATTCAATGTTCCTTCGGTAACTGTATTTATGCCACGTCCTGCATGGGTAAATACAGCTTCGTCTGTAAGCGAAGCGAGCATCTGTTCATCGAAGCCGCCAACACCGAGACCTTCTTTGGCAGCCCATGTGTAATCGCTAGGATCACTGTAATTATATACGCCATTGACAAATGCCTCAGCCAGGGCACCATCTGTCCAAGTGACATTGGCGGACACCTGGTCCAAAGGCTGTGTGTTCAGGAAATCCTTTTTACAGGAAAAAAGAATAACTCCTGACATAACTGTTAATGAAATATATCCTAATCTCTTTTTCATATTCATCAATTTAAAAGGTTATTCTGATACCAGTATTAATCAACCTGGATTGCGGATAATATTTACCATCACCTTGTGTCGCTTCAGGATCGTATATCTTCATCTTGTCCCACGTTGCAAGGTTAAGCGCACTTACATAGAGCCGTAATTTGCTGATGCTTACCCTTTCACTGATTGCTGTAGGAAGATTGTAACCCAATTCAACGTTCTTCAACCTCAAATAATTACTGCTGCGCAACCAATACGTGTTGTTTCCAAATCCACCTCCTGTATAATATGTATCACCCCTGTTTGCTAAACGTGGATCAACACTGCTTGGGTTGTCTACGCTCCAACGATGATCCCAGCTATATTGAAGATAGTTACCAATATCACCTGATTCTGTGCCGATAAACAATAATCCGCCGGCTGCACCCTGGAACAAAATAGAAAGATCAAAGTTTTTGTAATTCACGGTGATATTAACACCACCGGTAAATTTCGGATCCCTGTTCTTTTCAAGCCTTGTTGCATCGTCACCGGTAATCTTACCATCACCGTTGATATCTCTGAATTTCATATCGCCCGGACGTAATGTACCTGTCACAGCGCTGTAATCCAAAGACGTTTTATCAATGTCAGCCTGGTCTCTGAAAACGCCGTCATATTCGTACACGAGATAGTTTACACCGTCGCTGCCAAAGCCTTTACCCGTTGCTTTCTGCCAATCGGGAGCACCGGCTGCTTCATCGTAATACAAAATTTTGTTTTTCGCATATCCACCATTTACACTCACATTGTAACGAAGATCACGGTTCACGGTACCGCCATGGCTTATTTTGAATTCCCATCCTCTGTTAGATACCTTTCCGAAATTTTCAGGAGGAAGAATCAAACCGGCGCTGCCAGGAGTTGATCCGCTTCTTTGCCAAAGAATTTGTGTTCTTTTATTATAGAAATATTCAAACTCGAAATTGATCTTGTTATTAAGCAATGCGCCTTCCAAACCGACATTGGCATTGTTTGCAACTTCCCATGTGAAGTTTGGATTTGCAAGACGGCTCTCATACAACGATTTCTGTACCTGATCGTTCAGGATATAAGAAGAGAAACCATAGGTAGAAAGATAAGCGTACTCCTGCAACTTATCATTATAATATACCTGGTCGTTACCCATCTGGCCGTACGATGCACGCAGTTTTAAGAAGTTGACAATGGGTAAAGCATTTCTAAAGAAATTTTCCTGGGAGATGTTCCAACCAACGAGTAAACCCGGGAAAAATCCAAAGCGGTCAGATTCAGGGAAAATGTATGAGCCATCATATCTCCACAAAAACTCAGCGATATACTTTTCACGAAAATTGTAGCCTACACGGCCAAAATAGCTCAAACGTGCCCGTTCGTATGCGCCGCCGCTTACATTCTGTGCAGAAGAACCACCGGCAAACAACTGGTCAATTGAAGGCGAAATAAAATTTCTGCGGAACGCATTGAAATTATCATCCTTTATTGTTTCCTTGGTTAAAGCGGCGAGGAAGTTGATTGTATGATCACCAAATTTCCTGTCATAATTCAACATAGCACCAAGCAGTACATTCAACCTTGTTTCGTTTGCTTCCGTCAACCTTGGATCGGTGTATGTAGAACGAACAGATTTAGTAAGCTTGGGTGTTACGCCATCAGCTTCAAACGTTGTTTTATCCCAGAAATAAAGATACCAGGGTGTTTGCCATACTTTCCTGTTGTAATAAAATTTATCCAACGACGCCGTACCGGTAATTTTCAATCCGTCTACACCGGGAATGTTTATTTCAATTTTTCCATTGCTTTGTACATAGTCTCTTTTATCCCTGTCGTAACCGGTTTGATTGGTAACGATAACGGCAGGATTTTGTCCGTTTTCAATGTCAGGACCCGGCAAACCATTCGGCCAGTATTCCGGTTCTGTTGGCTTACCGCGCATTAACATCCTGAAAATTGAGCCCGCACTTTCCGTTGGGAAAAAGCGAAACTCTTCACGACCTGAAACGCCAATGCTCGTGTTGATGTATTTATTAACCTTTACGTCGAGGTTTAAACGGATATCATATTGTTTAAATCCTGTTGCAGATTGTTTGTAGATACCATCCTGGTCAAGATATCCTAATGATGCGAGGTATCTTACATTTTCTGAACCACCGTTTACCTGCACATTGTGCCGTTGCTGCGGAGCCCATTTCCTTAATGCATCACCAAACCAATCTGTATTCGGATGTCCCCATGGATCAGAGCCATCCCTGTATTTCTGAATGTCTGCAGGTTTGTACGCAGCATTCACTACTGAGTTGTCATCCGTACGCGTGTACGAACCAGCCGTATTAAATCCCTGCCATGCTGCAGACCATTGATTAGCAGGTACCGAGTTGAATAAAACCAGTTCATTATTTGCAATCGCATATTCAGGAGCGTCCATTACTTTCGGAATGTACGTAGGCTGAGACCAACCCTGGTTGAAATCGTAAGACAAACTTGGTTTACCTGATTTACCACGTTTTGTAGTAATCAGGATAACACCGTTTGCAGCTCTTGCTCCATAAATGGCAGCAGAAGCGTCTTTCAATACTGAAAAACTTTCGATATCGGAGGGATTCAAACGATCCAATCCACCAGCGCGGTCAGGAATGCCATCGATAACAATCAATGCCTCGCTGTTACCTAATGTATTTGTTCCCCTGATGCGTATGGAAGAACCATCGTAACCCGGCTCGCCGCTTGACTGAACAGCAGTTAACCCGGGAAGACGACCTACCAATGAATTTGATAAGTTGACAGCAGGTGATTTTTCGAGTTCAGCTCCTTTTACCTGTGTCACAGCGCCTGTTACCGTTACTTTCTTTTGTGTAGCGTAACCTACCACGACCACATCGGTAAGACTTGCCGATTGTATTTTTAATGCAAGAGCTATTTCACCGTCACCTACAGTTACTGTCTGGGGCTCGTATCCAACATACGAAACGGAAAGTTTCTGACCGTTTGACGCCTGTATAGAAAACTCACCTTTTAAATTCGTTGTAACGCCTTTGTTGGATCCCTGGATCGCAACACTGACACCCGATAAAGGTTCACCTTTATCGTCGGTGATTTTTCCCCTGACAACATTTTGAAAGAAATACCCCGGCGGGGCAGCATGTACTTCAGCATAAAATGCGTTGAAGCACAGCATAAGCAGAATTGAGATTCCGGGAATTAACGACTTTCTTCCGGAATAGCAGTTGGGTTTGTTCATATAAATGTTAATTAAGCAGTTAAGCAAATTCGTGTCATTTAATTTGTGCAATCGAATACACAACTATTGATAACTAACTGTCAGATACATACGACTGGTGCATGTTTTTTTTGTTTTATAATTTAAGATCTATCGGTTTCCAATAAGTGTATTTCCGTTTTACTTTTTTTTTCATGAAGTTTAGTGGATGACTCCCTGAAAAACGGAATAGGTTCGAGAATGATTTTTTGTTGCTGGCTTACTTTTACAGCTTCTCCCCCGATAATACCGAGCAGCATTTTGAAAGCATCTCTTCCCATCTGCACCGTTTGCTGGTCTATCGAGGAAAGTGTTGGTGAAATATGTTCGTCAAAATCTTCATTGGCAAAACCAATGATGCCGATCTCTTCCGGAATTTTTATATTTTTTTCTTTATACCGTTTTAATAACCCAAGGGCGGAAAAATCTTCTACTGCAAAGACAGCATCGGGCGGTTCGGGTAACTCCATAAAATAGTCAGCCGCTTTTTTTCCTTTTTCAATACTGATATCACCGGTATATATATGCGCTTCATTTTCCTGCAAGCCATATGCTTTCAATGCATCCCGGTACCCTTGCAGGCGGTTCTGAAATGTCTGGAACCGTTGTGGCCCGGCCAGGTGTGCTATCCGTTTATACCCTTGTTGAATGAGGTGTTCAGTAGCTATGTAGCCGCCTTTATAATCGTCTATTAAAACAGAAGGTATATTTAAGGAGTCGTTTGACCGGTCAAACAAAACAACAGGAACGTTCTTCTTTTTTAAATCTGTATAGTGGGAAAAATCCGTATCCTGTTTAGCAAGAGAAGCAAGAATACCGTCAACCCTCGCTCCGAGAAAAGCCTCGATGGCCTGTATTTCCAGCTCCATGGTTTCCTCAGACTGGTAGATGAGTGTGTGATATCCATATTCACTGGCTATTGACTCAATACCATGCACAACCGAACCGAAAAAGTTTATTCTCGCACTGGGTATGATAACGCCTATAGTATGCGATTTACCGGTGCGGAGTGAAGAGGCAATCCTGTTGCGGCGATAATTTAACCGGGAAGCTGTTTCGTTTACTAATTTCTTCGTTTCAGCGCTTATACGTGGGTGATTATTCAGCGCACGGGAAACCGTTGCTGGAGTTAGTTTTAGTTCATCGGCGATATGCTGGATCGTCGTTCTCAAAGGCGAAGCAATTAGCAGTTTTTATGTAATCGTTTGCACAATTTAGAATTTTTTTTAATTCTGCCAAAAAAAGTTACATAAAAATTATCGACAGTAGACTATTGTGTATCTATTACACGCCGGAAAAAATAGATGAGTTGATGCAGGGAAATGTGTCCTATTGCAAATAAATAAAATGTGATTTACTTAAATCAAAAAAGAGCAGGGAAACAGGCTATTCTTTCAATTTTACAAACCTCGTTGTTCTCTAATTTCTATTTTTGTCATTTTCAGTTGCGATATAAATTTTTTGCCAATCCAGCCCATGAATCTCGAACAGTACGAAGCTGAAGCAAGTGAAGATTCTCTTAAATACAACTTCTATAGCAATGGTCCAAAGGGTGCGATAAAGAAATTTGTTAGATTTACTAAAGCCAGAATTTCAGGCTATACCTATTACAATCTCAGTTTTGGCGACTGGAATGAAAAAGAAAACAGAATTGATGATTTCGTCGTTAGCAATAACGAAGATACGGAACGGGTATTGGCAACTGTAGCTGCTACCGTAATTGATTTCAGTAATCATTATCCGAACGCTCTAATATATGTAGAAGGTAGTACTGCGGCACGAACCCGGCGCTATCAAATGGGAATTAATAAATACTGGCGCGAAATTGCTGATATTTTTGAAGTTTTCGGACTTGATGAAAATTCGGGGTTTGTCTCTTTTGAGCGAGGAAGGAACTACATGGCTTTTGTGGTAAAGCGGAAAATTGAGTAACTTTATAAATAGATGTTTTAAAAAATTTCTATGAACATTAAAAGGAAAAAAAATAAGTTTCTAAATCCCAAAATCGTGGTTAATCCTGACATGAAAGATCACGGTAATGATCCTTTTATTATAAAAAAAGTAGAGGCATCTAAGAAAGTAATTCAAAAATACGGACTGCCTAAAAAACTCGTAAACGGTCAAAAATAAATACCTCTTTAGCATAAAAAAAACCGGAATTATTCCGGTTTTTTTTATGCTGAAATTCAATTCAACTTTTTACAAATAATAGCTGAATCTTTTTCATTTCGGGATAAAACCCGCGTTAGCCAAAATTTCGGCAAGCGTTGTGGAGGTGACCGGATTCGAACCGGTGTCCAAACATATCCTTCAAAAGCTTTCTACATGCTTATTTCCTTATTGTTTGTCGGCAACAGGCAGGAAAAGAACAAACCAACCTATTGCTTAGCTGTATAGTCTTAAGCAACCGTCACAGCCTTCGGTTGCAGCATTCTGTGTTTGTTTTTAGTCGGCGGCGGAGCTGGTAACAGACCAACCTGCTCAACGCGGCCCTAATGACTACTTAATCACTGATTAGGCAGCCATGGCATACTGTGTATTGCCATTTAGAGTTTGCGTATTCAGATTAACGGGCTAATTAGGCAACGCCCGGCATGCTTACACTTTCAAAGATCTACGCTGTCAAAACCATACACCCCCTTACCAGTCTAAAGTCGTCAGATTAAACCAGCCTGCAAAAATAAAACAGTTGCCGCAAATAATTGCTAAACACGCTGCGAAGATCACTGCATGGAGTTTAGGTAGATAGCGAACGTTTTAACTTTCAGGGAAAATTACTTACCGGGTTGCTTTGCTTTCTTCACGCATCTTAACCGACCACGGGCCATTACCCGCAATTAAAAAATAAATCAACAGCAACAAAACAATAATAGTAATTCCCATTTGAGAATAGGGCCGCAGCATGTCTTCATTGGTGCGCACAAAGAAGAGAGCGCCGAGCATCACCGGTATCTGTATGATACAGGCAAACCGTGTCAATACACCGAAAATGAGGAAAATGCCGCCCAGTAAATGGGCAAATACAACATAGTGACCCGCTAAAACATAAGTAAACGATCCGAAAGAAGATTGGCTGGACATGAGGTTGATCAGGTCGCTCATATTGTACAAAAAATCAACTGCCTTATAGAAGAGAAAACCACCGAGTGCTATACGTACTATATCCATCCACCGTGGGTGATGCCTGTCACCCCAGTATTCCAGGCGTTGCAGGAGATTCATACAGCTAGTTTAAGTTGATAAATAAAGAGCATCTTAAAGTTACAGCATTTTTAAATATGCGTTAAAAAGTTGCAAATTGCAGTTCTGCTTCTCACAAAGCCACGAAGAACACAAAGAATTTCGTACTGATTATTATCCTTTGTGAACTTTGTGGCTTTATGGGAAATAATTTCAACCCTTAATACTATTCAACATGACCCGCCAACTTTTATTCACCCTGTTTTCATTTTGTATCCTCTTATTAAGTTCTTGTCTTGATACCGAAGAAAAAATCGTGATCAATAAAGATAACAGTGGAGTATACAGCCTGACAATGGACATGGGCCGCTTTTTGAAAATGATGAATGAAATGGGTAAGAGCAAAGACAGCGGCACAAAAAAGCCACAACAAAAAGATTCAACAATTTATTTCAAATCATTTGTAGATACTTCAACGAAGCTGACCGCGCAGGAAAAAGAAATGCTGAAAGACGGATCGGTGCACGTGAAAGTGGACGAGATTAAGAATGAAATGAAGTTTGTTATATCTGCTCCTTTCAAAAAGATACAGGACCTTGCTTACCTCCGGGAAAACTTTATGAAAGCGATCGATAAGCTGAATATAAAAGATCCATTGAGCAATAAAGAGAAAAAAGAAGGTGAAGAAAATAACGATGAGCAGATGCGTTCTGAAATGAGCTCAGGTTCTTCTTCGATCATTCCCGCACAGGACGCTTATACCTTTACAGCGGCACCGGGAAAACTATCCAATAAATTTACCGATAAACAAACCTTTGAAAAGAAAGTGGAGAGTGATTCATCTTTACAAATGATGAAACAATTAACTTCTATGATGGGAGAACTGACGTATAAAACAACTTTTGTTTTACCAAAACCTGTGAAGCATTACAAAGGAAATAATGCTTCTGTTTCTGCTGATAAAAAAACAATTGTTTTCAAAAACAATCTAAGCAATCTTCTCAAAAAACCGGAATCGCTGGAGTTTGAATTGGATTATTGAACAAGATGAAAATTTGGTTCCTTTATTATTCTTTTTGTACCGACCATTGTCTGAATTAATTTCCCGTTTTCATCCCGATCGTTTTGGTTACTTTCAACGATCACTCTTCCTGCGACTTCCACCTCCTTTCCATAGTATTGGGTATCCCACGACGTCAAACCATCTACAAAATAAAATACACTATCCTTTGTGATCACGACAGCGCCTGCCTTCATATTGATTGCTTGACCTACTATTAAAATATTACTTTCATTTGAATTGCTGCATCCAGGATATATCGCTACCAAACACACTAAGATTTTGAGATTCATGTCAATAATTTAGTGATTCTTGAAAATTTTTTCGAGGTATAATAGTGATTCTCATACTTGGGTTTTCCACAAATTTAAGTGCACTCGTGTACCATATAGTTATTGCATCGATTTCTTTATTCAATCGCTCTATTGCACTCTCCAATTAACTTGGAATTATAATTGACTAACATGACCAATTATTTATTTGCCTTAGTTTTACCGAATGTCTGAAGAAAGAAAAAATGTTGCTGTCTACCGGCAACAGATAGACCGGCTCAACGTTTTGCTCACGTCCCTTACTGAAAAGAGAAACCAGCTTGCATGGTTTCGTTTTTTATCTTTAATCGCTGCCTTTACCGTCGCCTATTTTTTATGGCCATTGGGAATAGCTATCTCCATTGTCGCTTTTCTTTTACTATTCGGTTTGTTTTTGCGAACGGTTGTGCTCGATGTTCGGAATAAATATAAAATTGATAATACAAACACGCTTATTGAAATTAATAATGAAGAAATCAAAATAGCCGCGCACCAGTATACACATCGCGATGACGGCAGTCGCTTTCTCCCGGCAACACATGCATATGCCGCCGATCTCGATATATTCGGCAGGGCATCGATTTACCAGTATATTAATCGTACAACATCCGAACAAGGAAATAGATTGCTGAGCAGCTGGCTGCTGGCACCAGCGGAAGAAAAAGAAATCTTAACCAGGCAGGAAGCTGCCCGTGAACTTGCCGGTAAAACGGAATGGCGACAACAGTTGCAGGCATACGGCATAAAAAATCATCTTACCATTGACACGGAAGAAAAAATAAATCAATGGCTGAAAGAAGAGAATAATTTTTCGTACAGCGCAAAATGGAAAACGATCCGCTTTCTTTTACCTGCGCTGAGTGTATCATCACTTATACTTTGTATCGCCGGTATCGTTCCGGCGCCAATATTTTTGGGTATCGCGTTTATCTTTTTTATTGTTTCCGGTTCAATCAGCAGGATGATCATGCCGCTGTATGACAAGCTTAATAAAATCGCTCCGCAGATGGAAACATTATCCGATAGTGCCCACTGGATAGAGTCAACTACTTTCAACACTTCAATGTTGCAACGGGTACAACAACTGTTTCATTCCGGTAACCGCAAATCGTCTGCCGATATCAAACTCCTGAAAACGATTTTAGATCGCTTTGATATCCGGCTGAACCCGCTTGTATTTATTCCCCTCAATACACTTTTCTTCTGGGACCTGCAGCAGGCCTTTGCATTGGAAAAATGGAAAGTGCAGCATAAAGAAAAAGCGGCACAATGGTTTTATGGACTTGCAGAAATGGAATCAATTTCTTCCATTGCCAATATCGCCTTCAACCACCGGGATTGGTGCTTTCCAACAATAAGCAATGAACCGGGCACATTAATGGCATCAGAATTGGGGCATCCACTGATTGACGAACAGAAAAGAATCAATAACTCATTCACAACGGAGGGCTTGAATCAACTGGCATTAATAACGGGATCAAATATGGCCGGTAAAAGCACATTTCTCAGGAGCATAGGCATAAACGTTATATTGGCCATGATGGGTGCTCCTGTTTGTGCGCAATCTTTTACTGTTTACCGCATGAAAATAATGAGCAGCATGCGCATTGCCGACAATCTTGAAGAAAACACGTCTACTTTTTATGCGGAATTAAAAAAGCTGAAAGATATTATTGAAGCCGTAAACAGGAATGAACGCATTTATATCCTGCTGGATGAAATACTGAGAGGTACCAATTCGCTTGACCGGCACACCGGTTCAATAGCGCTGATAAAACAACTAATTCATCATAAAGCTGTCGGCATGATCGCCACGCATGATGTTGAGCTGGCAAAGCTGGCAGAAGCATTTCCCGCAAATATTCATAACTACTACTTTGATGTACAGGTAGCAAACGACGAACTCTATTTTGATTACAAACTAAAAGAAGGCGTTTGCCAGAGTATGAATGCGTCCATACTGATGAAAAAGATCGGTATTGAGCTATAAAAAATTTCCCCCACTGGAAAGCGGGGGACAAACCAAAACTAACTGCTATGTAGAAAACTAACTGTTATGAAAAATATTTCAGGATCAGGTTAATGATTAACGGTTTCGATACTGTAAAGTTGCTGCACAAACGAAAATAATTCAAGCGCTTTTCGGTGAATGGGGCAAAAAATTGAGCAGAATGCCGCAATTGGGTGATGAACTGCCGGAGACCGCAACAAAAAACGCCGCAATCGCGGCGTTTTTCCTTTTCAAATTCGTTTTACTTATTTAAACAATCGCCAGATATCCAGTCCCAGTGCATACGCCATTAAGCCAAGCAGCAGCACCATCCCAACCATCTGCGCATATTCTATAAACTTGTCGCCGGGCTTGCGGCCGGTGATCATTTCTACCAATGTAAATAAGGCGTGTCCTCCATCCAGTGCAGGAATCGGTAACACGTTCATGAAAGCGAGAATGATGGAAAATACAGCGGTAAGCGTCCAGAAGCTTTGCCAGTCCCATTCGCCGGGAAATATTTTGCCAATGCTTATCACGCTACCCAACGAATCGTTCGGATTGGCCTTACCGTTAAATAATTGTTTGATTCCGGCAATATATCTTCCCAATGTCTGCCAGCATTTATTAAAACCGGCAGGAATAGATTCCAAAAATGTATAGGGCTTCGTGACCACGTCAAGTCCCAGCTTTTTCAATTCTGATTCCGGAAATACGCCGATTTTTCCGTCGCCATCCAGCTCCACCGTCTTAGTCAATGTGTCCTTATTATCCCTTATAACGGTAAGCTGTATGCTCTTTTGTGATTTCTTGCCTTTCATAACGGCGAGAAAGTCATTATGATAAAGTGTTTTTGAAGAATCTGCAGCGATGATCCGGTCACCCTTTTTTACACCTGCCTTTTCTGCCCCGGAGTTTTTCGAAAATTCGCCAGCAATGAAAGGAATACGTATGTCAACGAAATTATCGCCTTTGTTTTTGTTGAGCGCTTTGGTAAAACCATCCGGCAGGTCCACTTCCATTTCCTTACCATTTCTTTCTACGGTAAGGTTTTTTGAATCACTCAATATTACTTCTCCCGGAACTTTCATTGCGTCCCGTATCTCCTTATCGCCCACCTTCACAATTAAATCGCCATCTTTTAATCCCACTGATCTGCCAAGACTATCTGCAACGATTCCGTACTTCAAATTTTGCGGAGGCAGATATTTTTCACCCCATATCCAGATGATAAAAATAAAAATTACAATTGCCAGTACCACATTTACTGTTACGCCACCTAACATAATGATCAACCGCTGCCAGGCCGGTTTACTTCTGAATTCCCACGGTTGAGCTGGTTGCTTTAATTGTTCCTTATCCATGCTCTCATCGATCATCCCGGAAATTTTTACATAACCACCAAAAGGAACCCAGCCTAATCCATATTCAGTTTCACCTATTTTCTTTTTAAATAAAGAAAACCACGGATTGAAGAATAAATAAAATTTTTCTACACGGCACTTAAACCATCTTGCCGGAAGAAAGTGACCCAGTTCGTGAAGTACAACCAATATAGAGAATGATAAAATAAATTGTCCTGTTTTAACTGCTACCGAGCTCCAGTCAATTGCTAATAAAGTCATAGTTGTCGTTGTAAAAGCGCTAAATATCTGATTTTTGAGGGGAATCAGGTAGTGATAAACGGAAATTTTATAGTTTAATTATATCGGCGGCAAAATTACGGGCCTCACCATCGCTGTCAAAATATTCCTCTAATGTGGGTTCTTCAATAAAAGGCACCTTTTCCATCGTTTTTTCAATTACATCGGTTATTTCCAAAAACCCGATCCGGTTCCGCAAAAAAGCATAGACTGCAAGTTCATTTGCCGCATTCATTACACAGGGCAAATTGCCTCCTTTATGCAGTGCGTCGATGGCGAGAGCAAGATTTTTAAACGTTCGCAGATCAGGATCTTCAAACGTCAATGTATTGATCTTTCTGAAATCGTACCGGGGAAAATTATTGTGAATTCTTTTCGGAAATGACAACGCATATTGTATCGGCAACTTCATATCCGGCAGGCCCATTTGCGCCTTTATACTGCCATCTTCGAATTGCACCATACTGTGGATAATGCTCTGCGGGTGAACGACTACCTGTATCTGTTCCGGCTGAAGATTGAACAAGAACTTTGCTTCGATCATTTCAAGTCCCTTGTTCATCAATGTTGCTGAGTCTACACTGATCTTGGCACCCATCCGCCAGTTTGGATGCTGCAGGGCATGTTCCCGTTTTACATTGACGAGATAATTTGTTTTACGGCCGAGAAAAGGTCCGCCGGAAGCGGTAAGAATTACTTTTTCAATCCGGTTTCTCGTTTCACCAACAAGACATTGAAAAATTGCGGAGTGTTCAGAGTCGACAGGAATAACCGGTACACGATTTTCGACGGCCATTTGCATCACAATATCGCCGGCAACAACTAATGTTTCCTTATTGGCGAGTGCAATTGCTTTGCCGCTGCTTATTGCCTTCAGGGTTGGCCGAAGTCCTGCAAAACCTACAATCGCTGCAAGCATCAGGTCATAGCAATCCATGCCCGCAACTTCTTCCAATGATTTTTCGCCGGCAAACACTTTTATCTGTGTAGCGCTTAATGCATTTTTAACGGCGGTGTATTTACTTTCATCACCAATAACAACGATGTTCGGGTTATACTTCAATGCCTGTTGAATCAATAATTCATCATTGGTATTTGCTGTTAATACCTCAACAGAAAATTTATCCGTATTGGCTGCAATCACTTCCAGCGTCTGTATGCCCACAGAACCTGTAGAACCAAAAATTGCAATTCGTTTTATCACGTGGTCAAGAGTCATTGATTTCTTTTCGCAGGTCGTTTTAATTGTTATTTTTTTTGGAGCCGGGCTTTGTTTCTACTATTAATCTGTAGTTGCGTCGCACTCTTTTACATTCTGTCCGTTATTCAGCATTGAGTAAGTAACTTCAGTTTTGCCGTCAGACCGGGACGGTCAGACTAAGTCACTTCTCACTGAACATTAAACCTTAAACCTCTCCCTAATTCTCCGCCCAATTTATCAACTTATCCGCTATGTTCCTGTCATTGCTCAGCCGCGGTACTTTATTTTGTCCGCCCAGTTTGCCGATCGATTTCATGTAATCAATGAAACCGTTCCTTTTTATCGGCGTTATCTTCAGCGATTTCAGAATATTGCCATGAATAAGATCCGCATAATAGGAATTCTTATTCATTAATGTTTCTTCCAGTCGTTGGGAAAATACGCTGATGTCATGCGGTTTATTTTCAAACTCAATAAACCATTCATGATAGGATTTTCCTTTGCCTTCGCTTACAAAAGGCGCAACGGTAAATTCGGTGATATGGACATTTTCTTCGTTCGCTATTTTCATCAGGCTGTATTCCACTTCTTCGCCGATCACATGTTCACCGAAAGCAGAAATGAAATGTTTTGTACGGCCGGTTACTACCAACCGGTAAGGGTCAATTGAAACAAATTTTACCGTATCACCTATATTATATGCCCAAAGCCCGGCATTACTATTAATAACGAGCGCATAATTCTCCCCCACCTTTACATCCTTCAATGAAAGTCTTGTGGGATTCTCATTATAAATTTCACCGGCGGGTATAAACTCATAAAATATGCCGCTGTCGGTATTCAGTAAAAGCCCTTCCGCATTTTGCGAATCCTGGAAAGCGAAAAAGCCTTCCGACGCCGGAAATGTTTCGATCGAGTCAATTTTCTTCCCGATACTGTCAAACAACTTTGCTTTATATGGTTCAAAATTTACACCGCCATATACCATCACTGAAAATTCCGGAAAGACATCCTTTATCTTTTTACCCGTCTTTTCAATCAGTTTGTCAAAATACATCTGTACCCACGGCGGTATCCCGCTGATGAGTGTCATATTCTGGCTGATCGTTTCTTCGATGATTTTGTCCAGCTTCGGTTCCCAGTCGTCGATACAATTTGTTTCGTACGATGGCAGCTGGTTTGTTCGCAGGTAACTGGGTATATGGTGATTCACGATCCCGCTCAGCCTCCCGGTAGGTACACCCGCTATCCGTTCAAGCGTCGGGGAGCCGGATAAAAAGATCATCTTCCCATCTGTAAACCGCGTGTTACCCGTTTCGGCCATATAACACAAAAGGGCATTTCTCGCCGTATTTATATGGTTCGGGATGGAATCTTTGGTGATCGGGATATATTTTGTGCCGCTGGTGGTGCCTGAAGTTTTTGCAAAATAGATCGGCAAACCTTTCCAGAGTATGTTGTGTTTCCCTTCCTTAATCTTATTGATATAGGGCTTAAGTTGCTCATAGTCACGCACAGCGACAGCCTGCTTGTATTCCTCGTAGCTGTTCACCTGGTCCAGCTTCGAATCTTTTCCGAATTCTGTTGCCCGCCCGGTTTTTATAAGAGATTTCAGGATATTTTCCTGGTCGGCCGCCGCGGTGGTCATGCCTTTACGGATGGTCTTATATATATAGGAAGCAAATGGTTTTGCTAAAAAGGACTTGATTTTCATACCAAAATCTGCGTCAGGACTAGAGCATCTGCAAATATAGAACTTGGCGCAACAAACAACACTAAATTTGCGGGCTAAAACTTCGATTTGCTGTTTGCCGGTTAATATTTTAACCTTACCTTTGCCTCCCTAATTTTAAGACTATGCTCGCAGTAGTAAAAATCGCCGGTCAGCAGTTCACAGTTACAAAAGATCAGACCTTATATGTACCTCATCTTGAGGGCAAGGCTGGTGATAAAATTGACATAACTGATGTGTTGCTTACCGATAAAGATGGCAAGGTAGCAGTAGGTGATGCAGTAAAAGCAAAGATAAAAGCAGAAATAGTAGACCAGGTAAAAGGTGAAACTGTTATTGCTTACAAACAAAAAAGAAGAAAAGGCTTTCATAAAAAGAAAGGTCATCGTACTGCGTATACAAAAATTAAAGTAACAAGTATTGCTTAATTAGTTAACTGGTTAATAAGTTGACGTGTTAACTTGTCAACTTACAAACTTATAAACTGATAAACTTAAAAAGATGGCACATAAAAAAGGTGAAGGAAGTGTAAAGAACGGCCGCGACTCGCACAGTAAACGTCTTGGCGTAAAAATATTTGGTGGTCAGCCTGCAATCTCCGGAAACATTATTGTTCGTCAGCGCGGTACTGTTTATCATCCCGGTACTAATGTTGGTGTAGGAAAAGATTATACATTATTTGCATTGACAGATGGTGTAGTTGAGTTCAGCAAAGGAAGAAATAACAGAACATTTGTGTCGGTAAATGCTGTTGAAGCATCAGCCTGATCAACTCGTCTCCGGCTGCACATTCCATGTTTTTTATAAAAAAGTTTTGACAGTTTAAAAAATATATTATTTTTACTGTCGTTATTTTATTTCTAACCATTTAAATTCTAAAAACATGGCAGTAAAGAAAAAAACAGCTAAAAAAGCTGCACCGAAGAAAAAAACAGCTAAGAAAGTAGCTAAAAAGAAAAAATAAGTTTAGAAAGTTTCAAAAACTTAATAGAGTCTCCCGGAAACGGGAGACTTTTTATTTTAAACAGGTTGTAAAAGCCCGGTACACAAAAAATTCCATTCGTCTGCTGAAAACCGCCACCCGTCAAGGTTTCATTACATCACGTGGTTTACTTAAAACGGCAATCAGGAATTAAACTATATTGTGATGCAGGTCATTTGGACTTTATTTCCCACTACTTAAACGCTTCCATATGCAACATCATAATTCAAAAAAACAGTCTTCCGTTCATCGCCGTGATTTCATAAAACAAACAAGTTTACTGGCTTCATCGGCTATTTTTATGCCTTCAATCTTTCAGTCAATGACAAAAAAGAAGTTTAAAATGGGGCTTCAATTGTTCACCATGAGGGCCGATATGGCAAAAGATGCCGTCGGATCATTAAAAAAAATAGCGGCGATCGGGTATGAAGATTTGGAGACTTATGGCTACAATCCGGAACAAAACAAATATTATGGGTTGGCTGCGGCCGATTTCAAAAAAGTATTAGAAGATAACAATCTCACTACGTCAACCGGCCATTACGATACCTTCTTATATCTTGACAAACCGATTGATGATTTAAAAAAATATATTGATCAATGTATCGTCGGTGCACATGCACTGAAACAGGAGTATATCACCTGGCCATGGCTCGATCCTCAGTCACGAACAATCGAAAAATTCAAATTAGTTGCGGAACGACTGAATATAATCGGCGAGCAAATCAAAAAAGCAAACCTGCAATTAGCCTATCACAATCACGATTTCGAATTTATTGAGCATGATGGAAAAATCGGTTACGATATTATAATGAACGATACCGATCCTTCCTTGGTAAAATTGCAGATGGATTTGTTTTGGGTCGCTCATTCGTCCAAACGTAGTCATCATGAATTGTTTCAACTGCAACCGGGACGTTTTGTAATGTGGCATATAAAAGATATGGACACGGATAAAAAGTATACTGAACTGGGCAATGGCACAATTGATTTTATCAAAATTATGCCCGACATCGACCTCGCAGGCATGAAATACTATTTTGTTGAACAGGGCGATTATTTTAAAACAAGTCCTTTTCAAAGCATTACCGATAGCGCGGCTTATGTGAAAAAGAATTTAAGTAAATGGCTGGAGTAACTGGCTTATAGAATATCATTTCCCCGGCATATACCTGGTCTATTCTCACCGAATAAATTTTCCATCAAAAACATAACTTGCAGCTATGGACAATGCTGCAATTGCTGATAATTTTTCGCTCTTATCCAAACTCATGGATATTCATGGCGAAAACTCATTCAAAACGAAAACGTATTCCATTGCCGCTTTCAATATCGAAAAGCTGCCGGGACCACTCAGTGAAACGCCGAGAGACAAACTTTTCACGATTAAAGGTATTGGTGATAGTATCGGCAAAAAAGTAATCGAAATGCTCGATACCGGCAAGCTGAATGTCCTGGATGATTATATCCTGAGAACGCCGATCGGTGTTGTAGAGATGCTGAACATAAAAGGTATCGGCCCAAAGAAGATTCATACGGTATGGAAAGAAATGGAGATAGAATCGCTCGGTGAACTCTTATACGCTTGCAATGAAAACAGGTTGACGTTGTATAAAGGCTTTGGTGAAAAAACGCAACAGAATATCCAGGAGTCAATAGAATTCTATTTACTGAACCAGGGAAGTTTTTTATATGCCCAGCTGGAAGAATTGTTTCCCCAGATTGATAATTACCTTAAAAAATTATTTTCACCGGACGCGGTACGTGTAACAGGTGCGTACCGCCGCCACGATACAACAATAGACGAATTGGAATTTGTAGTGCTTGAAAAAAATGAAAAGATAAAACCGAAGTTTCAGTCGGCACAACCACCCGAGCTGCTGGAGGAAACCGGTAGCAGTCTGTTGTATAAATTGAAAAATGGATTAAAACTCAGGTTATATACCGGTGGCACCAACCGGGCCGAACAATTGTTTCTTACAACCGGCAGTGCTCCATTTCTTGAAGCGTTTCAAAAAAAATACCCTGATCTTACCTACAAAGGAAATGAAACAGAGAATGACGAAATAATATTTGAAAAAGCGAAGATCCAATATATACCAACCTGGTTGAGAGAAACTGCAGCGATAATTGACAAAGCAAAAAAGAACGAATTGCCGGAAGTTATTCAACCTTCCGATGTTAAATCGATCATTCATAGTCATAGCAACTGGAGCGATGGTGCCAATACCGTAGAGGAAATGGCGAACGAATGTATCAAGCGCGGTTTTGAGTATCTTGTTTTGTCCGATCACTCTAAATCGGCTTTCTATGCTAATGGCTTAAGCGAGGAAAGAATCCGCGAACAGCACCGCTATATTGATGAATTGAATGCAAAATTGAAGCCGTTCAAAATTTTCAAAAGCATCGAGTGCGATATATTGAATGATGGCAGCATGGATTATACGAATGAAATACTCGCTACATTCGACCTCGTCATCGCTTCGGTACACAGCAACCTGAAGATGACGGAAGAAAAAGCGATGATGCGGTTGACAAAAGCCGTTTCCAATCCTTACGTCACGATTCTCGGGCACATGACCGGCCGGTTATTGCTCAGCCGCAACGGCTATCCTGTTGATCACAAAAAAATAATCGATACCTGTATAAAGAACAATGTCGTTATAGAATTAAATGCGCACCCGCGCCGCCTGGATGTTGACTGGAAATGGATTGATTATATTGTTGAAAACGGCGGGCTGATATCCATAAATCCCGATGCACACGCTCTTGACGGTTATAATGATGTAAAATATGGAACGCTGGCGGCACAGAAAGGTGGATTGACGAAAGAAAAAAATCTCAGCAGCTTCAGCCTGAAACAATTTGAAGATTTTTTACAAAGGAGAAAAAAAGACAAAAAAATTTGATATAGCCATATGGCAACCTACATTCCTTTCATAAATATTTTTCATACGCTCTACGAAGAATTGATTTCTTTCTTTGGTATTAGAAGCATCATTGAAATGAGTAAGTCCGGTGACTACAGCAAATTGCATACTCTCGATGGAATTCTTTCGATCGTCTCGCCCTTAGTACCATTTCTTTTACTCCTGGAAATTGTGAGGGCACTTTTTTACAAGCGTTTCAAAATTGAAGATTATAAAGTTCCTTTCTTAATTTTTGTTGCAAACAGATTCATCTCAAGATTTATTTCGATCCTGGCCGTAGCATGGTGTATAGATCACCTGCTCCCTATTGCCATTTTTAAATCATCCATCAGTTGGTATTGGCTGATATACGGCTACATCATTTGGGAGTTTGCTCATTTTATTTATCACTATTTAGCGCATAAAGTAAGATTATTCTGGTGCCTGCATTCCACGCATCATGCGCCGGAGCAAATGAATCTTTCTGTGAGTTACGCTCACTTCTTTCTCGAAGCTCCTTATGCAGATGTGATCAGGACGTCCATCTGCATAATCATGGGCGTTAGTCCGCCGCTTTTATTTCTTATCATGTTTATTGATGGCACATGGGGCGCATTTATTCATGCCGGTGAAAATATTTTAAAAGACGGCCGTCTCGGATTTCTGAACCGGGTCATACTTACACCATCTCACCATCGCGTTCACCATGCAAAAAATCCATTGTATATGGATACAAATTTCTGCAACCTGTTAAATATCTGGGACCGCATATTCGGTACTTTTCAATATGAAGAAAAAGAAACACCGATTGAATACGGCATAACGAGGAAAATAAATTCAAAAAGTTTTCTCGATGTATACTTTGGAGAAATCACCGCGTTGGGCAGAGACGTTGCGAAAGCTCCCGGTATAAAGAATAAAATACTTTATATTCTTAAGCCTCCCGGGTGGAGCCACACCGGTGATCATAAAACCGCCAGTATTATCAAAAAGAGTATGAATCCAGGTAAAAAAGAAAGAGAGAACGAAAAAGTGTTGGTTTAGCCCTGGTTTTAATGAGCGACGGGTAATTCAACATGAAACGTTGTTCCTTTACCTCTTTGCGTCTCAAACCAGATTTTTCCTTTCGCCTGTTCAACAATTCCTTTACACATCGCGAGACCCAACCCGGTACCGGATGATTTTGTAGTGAAGTTTGGTACAAAAATCTTTGACTGCATTTCCGGCGCTATACCTTCACCGTTATCCTTTACGCTTACACGAATAGTTCCGTTATCCTGCATTTCGCTCACTTCTATACGACAGGTATTGCCATCGCAGGCTTCCACAGCGTTTGTAAAGAGGTTGGTGAAAAGGCGGTTCATCTGCGTTTTATCCGCATTCAACATTACTTCCCTGGTGATGGGATGCCATACAAACTGGACGTGATTGTCGGGTTCATATAAATCTTTTAAAGAACCAATTACATCATGAAGATCGAAACTCTCCACATTTACATTACCGATATTGGCAAATTGCGAAAAATCTGCGGCTATACGTGACAGGTGATCAATCTGTTCAATTAATGTGTTGGCCACATTACTGGACAGCTCTTTTACATTTGGCTGGTTGTTATTTACCGCTTTTTGCAGGTATTGAATACTTAGCTTCATCGGTGTCAGCGGGTTCTTTATCTCGTGTGCTACCTGTCGCGCCATTTCACGCCACGCTCCTTCCCGTTCATTTTTTGCCAGTGCCGATGCACTTTCTCCTAGCTTTGCCACCATTTTATTATACTCTTTTACAAGCTCTCCTATCTCATCATCCCGGTTCCATATAATTTCCTCATTCATTTTACCCAGGTTCACTTCCTTCATCTTTTCGCCGATTAACGAGAACGATCGCGTGATACGGTTTGTAATAAATAATGCGATAACACCAGCAATCAGGAATGTAAATGCATTCAGGTTTATCAGTGTAACAAGAAAGTTGGATATCTCCTGGTTCAAATCGCTTTGCGAAGTGAAGTAGGGAATGTTGAGGTAGCTGTCAACGCCGCCCTCGCGGGTACGCACCGGTGCATAAATACTTGTATACGGCAGCCTGCCCATTTTTTCCTGCTGCACATGCTGCACTTCCCGCAACCGGCTGAGATGATAATACGCTTCCGGGTTCATCTTCATACTGAGTATGCCGCGTTTATACACATTTGCTTCGGATGAAACTTCCAGGTCGCCATTCAGATCATAAATGTTTACATCCACGTTATGAATTTCGGATACTTCATTCACCAATGCTTTTAAGTCAAAGCGGCTGCTGTTATCGATATAAAAGGAATCATAAACGGACGTGGTATCGAAGGCAGAACGCTGACCGGCAATTTTTTTCTGCATTTCATTTGTCATCACCTTCATTGTCCGGCTCAGTTTATCAATATTGCTCCGGCTGAAACGGTTATAAAAAAATGAAATCGTGGCGACACCGATTATGATAAACGATAAAAGGCTGATCAGAATAAACGTAACGTGTACCTGCGTGCGGATATTCATCAGCATCAGGCGACGGAATTCTTTCCAGTTATACCCCGCTTTCAACACCAGCGATACGAGCTGCACCACCGTAACCATGAACAGGAACGAACAGAATATCCACGAAAAAAGTGTTATTGACTCGATGATTGAATCTTCTTTTCTCGCGATAACAACTACTTTCTCATTAATGTCCTTATACCACATTTCATCAAAATCGCCATTCTTTCTTTTTTCGTATTCGGTCTTAGGTACCTGGTTATTGGTGAGCGACGTAACAAACGGATATTTTGACGAAGAGGCAATCAATTCATTCTTGCTGTATAACGCGTAAGAATATACCTGCGAGTTCTCCGGGTCATTCTGCTCATATTGCTTGAACAAGCGCGGTACCATCGATTCACCGCCATATTTTTTGGGCGTGGAAATGATAAAAACATCGCCGAGATCATTGTTATAATAATCTTTTACGTGCCGCCTCGTGATGTAACTTAACTTATCGTAAGAAGTTTCATACGTATACAAATCAGGGATCCGTTCAATTGGTTTTGCCTGTACCGTCAGGATTGTATTTAACGCATCGTATGTATCCGGGTCTTCATTATTCACCGGTTTTTTATTATAGTCAAATACAAACACTTTGGTATCATAGTTACTTCCGTAACTCATATAGCTTTCGCGGACGATACTGTCTTTTAAAAACTTGCTGCTGTCTGCATTGATAAACCGGTGAAAATTCTTTGCCCAGAAATGATTATCGAGATATTTCATCACGATATTCAATTCTACCGGTCTTGTCTCATCGAACTTGGTTGAAAATTTCTCTGCCGTTTTTTTACGCTGCAACCATTCTATATCCTGGTTTTCTTTCAGCATGATCACAGAGATAGACGCAGAGAAAACAAAGATCCAGAACATAACACCGGCAATATTGATCTGGAACCGGTGAAAAATGATCGCCTGCCGGCTGATCAGCCAGGTATAGATAAGCAGCCATATTAACACAAAAAGATAAAACTGCACCAATGAACCGGAGGCGGCCGTGGTAAGATAAATTAGTCCGCTGGTAGCAATTACAAAATAGATAAGTCCTGCAGCCCTGCCTTCAAAAACGGGAAAGATCAGCCGGAACAATATCTGCGTAAAATAATAATAACCCAGCGAAAGACAAGCCAGCACGATAAAGCCTACGACGCTGAATATATTGATACTATCAAAATCAGTTACATTAAATGAAATTTTTGAATCCGCAACCATACTACGGATCGTATTCGCCAAAAGAAATGTAGATAAAATCAGCAGGATGAGCGAAGCACCGCCTACCACCCACTTCCATCGTTTCGTACCAAGAATGCCAAAGTATGCTTTATGCGAGGTCTTTGACCACGCAAACACAACGATCCAGCAAAAAACTATTGCATTCACGAGCAAATCACCCAAAGAACGCTGGATAATATCCGAACCATAAATGGAAGGATCAAACAATGCAAACTGCCGTTGATTGAGCAGGAACGGCAACTGGTACATGATCAACCGCAGCAGGATAAGGCATGCTGCCAGAAAGCCGATCGCTTTCCATGCTTTCGTGCGTCGCGCCAGCGTCTCTGCAACGAGATGTATGAATAATAATAAAAGAAATAATCCGCCTAACCGGAGTACAATTGTGATCAGGTCATTGTAGGGAATAGCAACGTAATCCTTTTTATTCAGGTAAAACAATGTGTTACCTGCAAGCGAATGAACAGGATTTGTCGTGATGCTGTCCGTAATCAATATCTTTTGTTCAGCCGTTTTGCTATACGTGAATTCTCTTGGGAGATCTTCTACTTTTGCTAAAAAATATTCAAACTCCACCGGTATCATGGCAAAAGAAATCACATTGTTTGTCATTCCCGGCAACTTCACTGTGTTCTTTTGCACGATATAATAACCATTCGCCAGTTTTTCAAATGTTTCGCCATCGGGCATTGTATAACTGCCGGTAGGCGGTAAGATCAACTGGTCGCTCCAGAAAAGCATATTGAAATCGCCGCTTACATTTTCCGCAAAAAGAAAAATACCATATGGTTTCGAAGAAATTTGTTTAAACTCATCGAGCGTTTCTTCTTTTTGAATCAGCTTACGCAGCAATGAAGTATCGTGCAAAAAAAGAAAATAGTCTTCCTGCTGTTTGTGAATGTATTTTTCCAGCAGTTTGCGTTCACGCGATACAGAAGTCAGGTTGGTATAATACGTATTGAAGATATAGGAAAGAAAAAACAATACCAGCGCTGCAAGCAGCATGGTGTACTTACTGAAAAAAGTATATCTTAAAAATCGTTTCAAAATATTATCGAGGCTGTTGCTTGATGACGTTCCAGATGGCATCCATTTCCTCAAGGGTCATATCATCCAGGTTGCGGCCCGCAGCGAGTGCCTTTTGTTCCATCTCCGTAAACCGGCTTATGAATTTTTTATTGGTTCGCTCAAGAGCATTTTCGGCATCAATCTGCAAAAATCGTGCATAATTGATCAGGGAAAATATAAGATCGCCAAACTCATCCTCTATCTTATCCTTATCACCATCGGCCACTGCTTCATGCAGCTCCCGGGTCTCTTCTTCCACCTTTTCCCAAACCTGCTCTTTTGCCTGCCATTCAAAGCCTACCTGCTTTGCTTTTTCCTGCAACCGCATCGCTTTTACCGTGGCGGGCAGTGAGCGGGGCACTCCACTCAACACCGATTTTTTGCCTTCTTTTAACTTTAGTTTTTCCCAGTTTCGCTTTACATCTTCATCATTTTCCACTTTTACATCGCCATAAATGTGCGGATGCCGGGCAATTAGTTTTTCGCTGATGCCGGTAATCACTTCTTCCAGCGTAAACCGGTTTTGCTCCTTGCCGATTTTTGCATAAAAGACGATATGCAGGAGCAAATCACCCAACTCTTCCTTGATGCCCTTCCAGTCCGATTCGGTAATGGCGTCAGCCAGTTCATAGGTTTCCTCGATGGTCATAGAACGTAGCGTCTGTATCGTTTGTTTTCTATCCCACGGACATTGTTCACGTAATTCATCCATTATCCGGATCAATTTCAAAAACACTTCAGAAGTAGATTGCATAGTATCAATTTAAGACCACGAAATCGAAACACTGTAAAACAGGAAAAATGCGGTGAATAACAATGTAACGCAAAGTATACTGAACAGTGTGAACTTCAGTATTGTTTTTGCCCACCTTTGTTCATAAAACCGTTTCATGGCAAGCAATGTATAGATGGCATTGTAACCGAGAATAGCGAAGGTTGTTAACGTAAGCCGCTCGTCGGTTGTGAATTTTCGCAGGCTTAATACGACCAGGTAAAACAGCATGCCCAAAAACAAGAGCGTATTAAGATGTACCAGGAAAATGCTGTGATGTGGAAAGTAAAAATGTTTTCTGCGTAGATAGAGTAATTTAAGAAAAATCGCAAACATCGGTAACAGGACAAAAATCATGTACGGGTAATACTGGATGAATTTATTCACGATATCTACCCAAACATATTGCCCGCTTTGCCTGTAACGTTCGCTCAAAATAACATCTCTTCGCGTTCCTATCCGGGTAAACCATCCATCTTTTTTATCCGATGGCAATGATCGCTGCACTGAATCGTAGGCCTCCACCGATCTATACGTCGTGTCATACAATTTAAACAACCCGGAACCGGCTCCTTTGTCATCTTCTTCATCGTCGTCGATATCTGTAGTATCCTGCAGTTCCCTTATCGCTTTGTCAATCTGCAGGGAATCTTCTTTGTTTTTTGCTTTCTTATAACCCTGTTTCAACAATCTGAGGGTACCATTTTTTACGATCTTTTTTCCGTTCACCTCGCCGAAGTACACCTTTTGATGCCTGAAACCTGTATAGAAAATCAGGAAAAAAATGGTTGCGATAACCAGGTACAATACGGCAGGATGCACATAATTCGTTCGGTTTCCTCTTCTATATTCAGCAGAAAGAAATCCCGGTTGCGTAATGAGAAGTCCCAGTGTTTTAAAAAATTTTCCAACAAGCTGCATGATAACGTCTTAATGATATAGTTCCAGGTGTGGCAAATCAATAGCTGATTTAGTAATCCTCTATCATTGCCCCGATAAGCATCCTGAATTTTTTCTTAAAAATAACCACAAAAAATACATATAACTGCTTCTTTTTCGTTACTACATAATTCAGGTATTTTTGGATTTAAATCAATGGGAATTAATGAAAAACATCGTTTTGGCCGCTTTGCTCATTTCTTCGGTTTTCACGCAGGCACAGTACTACTATAAAGACATCGTCGGCACAATGGAGACAAATAATCAGCTGAAATTGTACACCGGGAACAACGTTCAGGCTGTCACCTTGAAAAGCTATGAAGCGGATGGCAGCGTCTCCGATAATTTCCAGGCAGAACAATTGCTGGACAAAACAACTAAAACGCTGAAGACAGTTTCCCACTCCGGTGTTACAGATGAATCGGTACTGATATCGTTTTTTGATGACAATGCAAGAGTTACCAGGACACTGGATACATCAGGCACGTCATTTAATTCCGCTGTGTATACTTATAACGCTGCAGGTAAACTCGTATCCCTTAAAAGCTTTTCAGGTGATACGCTAAAAACAGGTGCAGAAACCGAAGACCATCAATGGACATATAACGAGAAAGGACAACCGACGCAGATGCTGCGTATCATCAATACAACAGATACGACGGTTTTAAAGTTCCAGGCAGATGATAATGGAAATATCATCCAGGAAACACCTTATAAAAAAGGTAAGGCGGGTGACCCGGTTTATTATTATTACGACGGCAAAAACCAGGTGACTGATATTGTCCGTTACAATTACAAACTAAAAAAATTACTGCCCGATTATATGTTTGAATACGCTGATGCAGGACAGGTAATACAAAAAATAACCGTCCCTTCCAATAAAGCAGCCCAATACCTGATCTGGCGTTATCAATATGACAGCAAAGGTCTCAAAGCACGGGAAGCCTGTTTCAATAAGGATAAACAGCTGACTGGGAAAATAGAATACACATACCGTTTTGCGCAGTAATTATATCTTTCCTGTAATTAAAAAAAGGCAACATTTTCGGGTTTACAATTTTTAGCAAGTTCCGGGTTTTCTACCGTTTTTCGGGATGATACTTTTGTGTTATAAATTACAAACAATGAACACACAAAACGATATCAATTATCACCGCATTGCAGAGGCGATAGATTACATAAAGACGAATTTTAAGGAACAACCCGATCTCGAAAAGGTAGCGGAACAGATCCATCTCAGCCCGTTCCATTTTCAACGACTATTTACCGAATGGGCAGGCGTAAGTCCGAAAAAATTTCTGCAATTTATCAGCGTTGAGCATGCGAAAAGTTTATTAAAAGAAAAACAGGCAACGTTGTTCGATGCTGCATTTGAAACGGGATTATCAGGCACCGGCCGTTTACACGATCTTTTTATTAAAATAGAAGGCATGACGCCCGGTGAATTTAAAAACGGCGGCGAAACTCTTTCTATCAATTACAGTTTTGCCGAAAGTCCATTTGGGAAGATACTCGTTGCTTCCACGGTTAAGGGTATCTGTTATATGGCTTTTGCAGATGATGAAATAAAAACGTTTGCGGAGTTAAAGAAACTATACCCCAATGCACAGTATTACCAGGTAGTAGATATGATACAGCAAAATGCATTGTACATATTTACAAAAGACTGGAACAAACTACATGAAATCAAATTGCACGTAAAAGGATCAGGTTTCCAGTTGAAAGTATGGGAGGCATTATTGAAAGTCCCGGTAGGACAATTAACAACATACGGTTCACTTGCAGCCCAATTAGATAAACCATTAGCCTCAAGAGCGGTGGGTACGGCAGTTGGTGATAATCCTGTCGCCTTCATCATACCATGTCACCGCGTTATTCAATCGACAGGCGCATTTGGAAATTATCATTGGGGAAGTACGCGTAAAACGGCTATGATCGGATGGGAAGCGGCGAAAGTGGCGTCGTGAGAGGTGTTGTGAATAGTGAATTGTGAATGGTGAATAATGAATTTACCTTATTCCCGGGAAATCTGGTTTCGGTTTATGAAAATAAAAAACTACGTTTTATGGTTTTGGAAACGCTGGATATAGAAGCAAGGATTTTGCAAATTGATCAGGAAGAAATAGCTGATCGGCTTAACAATAGCGGGTATGCCCTGTTAGAAAAGGTACTGAATACCGATGAATGCAATGAACTGATAAGTCTCTATGATAAAAATGAATTGTATCGCAAAACGATCAGCATGGAGCGATACCGTTTTGGCAGCGGCGAGTATAAATATTTTACTTATCCGCTGCCTGGGTTAATTCAAACGATAAGAGAATCTGTTTATCCGATCCTTGCACCCGTTGCGAATCGCTGGATGGAAGTGTTGAAAATAGATAATCAGTTTCCCGGTTCGTTTGCAGAACTTCAACAGATCTGCCACGTAAATAACCAGGATAAACCTACCGTGCTGATTTTAAAATACGGTAAGGGCGGGCACAATACAATGCACCAGGATCTTTATGGAGATATCTTCTTTCCGATGCAGTTGGTACTTTTCTTAAACGAACCAGGAAGCGATTATACCGGTGGCGAATTTGTATTGACAGAACAAATACCAAGAGCGCAATCAAAGGCAATCGTATTGCAACCAGGTAAAGGTGATATGCTTTTATTTACGACCAATTTCAGGCCTGCGAAAAGTAAAACAGGATATTACAGGGTAAATATGAAACATGGTGTAAGTGAAGTGCGGAGCGGCGAGCGCCATACATTGGGAATTATTTTTCATGATGCAAAATGATCCGGCATAACGATTTCGAAAATAATGACAGCGGAAAGGCGAAATTGCACCAATTGATACGGCAAAAGAAACTGGTATTGGGCGGCAATCGTAAACTAAAAATATACGGTGAGTTGCGGTGTAGTTCAGGCAAACGGATGCTTCGTGAAAACCGTATGTTCTTTCGTTCGGAAGAAGAAGCAATAGCAGCCGGCTTCAGACCTTGTGGTCATTGCATGAAGGACCGATATCGCCAGTGGAAACAAAAGAAAAATTGAGGATGCAATCTTCGTTATTTAATCAAGATGTAATCGACGTTCTACCGTATAACGGGGACGTGACGTTGCATAATAACCTTTTTACAGCTTCAGAAAGCATTGAGTATTTCGACAGTTTAATGAATGAAATCCGGTGGAAACAGGAGCCGACAAAAATATTTGGTAAAGAAGTAATGCAGCCGCGATTAACGGCATGGTATGGAGATAGTGATAAAGCCTACAGTTATTCGGGCATTACGATGCATCCACATCCATGGACAACTACATTGCATGCCATCAAACAAAAGATAGAGCCGATAGCAGGTGTGGTATTCTCCAGCGCATTATTAAATTTATATAGAAACGGAAATGATAGTATGGGCTGGCACCGTGACAATGAAAAAGAGCTGGGTGATGTACCGCTGATCGGTTCAGTAAGTTTTGGAGCCACCCGCACATTTCAATTCAGGAATTATACCACAAAAAAAGATTTGAAATCACTGGAGCTCACCAATGGAAGTTTTCTTTTAATGCGCGGCAGAACCAATCATTTCTGGGAACACCGGGTACCAAAAACTACTCAACCGGTAAAAGAGCGAGTTAATATTACGTTCAGAGTGATATTTTAATTTTTACATCGTGTTTGCTGTTACACCGCTTGTCTGCCGAACACACATGATAAATTAACCGTTCAATCGACGTTTAATTTTAAAACCTTCTTATATTTAAACACCCATTGCATTATCAAACTTAAAATGCTTTGCCAGCTTATGGAGCATGAAGTAGCTAGTCACGCGAAAAAAATTTACGGTACGGTAAAAAATCCGAAACATAGTTTCGGAGAAAAAATAAAAGATATTCTTGTCGAAGTTTTCATCATTGTTTTCGCTGTCAGTCTTTCGATCTGGTTTCATAACTGGTCTGAACACAGGCATGAACAAAAAGAAGCAAATGAATTTCTTAAAGGATTAAGCGACGATCTTACAAATGATGTAAAACAGTTTAACACAAGTAAGAATGTCATTGAACATATTCAATCAAATTACCGGAATATAGTTTCACCCGAAAAGGGCCGTGAAACAGATGTTGATTCTTTAATTGCGCATTTTGAAGTTGACCTGAGAGTTGCCCGCCCTAATATCGGGAGATATGAAGGCTTTAAATCGAGCGGTAAAATAGGAACCATAGAAAATGACAGCCTCAAGGAAAACATTCTTGTATTTTATGAGCAAACTATACCGGACCTCAATTATGGAGAAAATTTTGTAAACAATCTGCAGGTTAAAATCCAGGATTTAAGTTTTGAAAACAGCGATAAGATGTCACCGAAGCAATTCGCAGCAACTCCAAAAATAAACTCGTTATTCTGGTTAGCCCTGAACAATTTCGACGTAAATAAAAGAGGATACGAGAAAGCAGCGGTGCACGCACAAAAAATTATTGACCAGATAAAAAATGAAATCGAGTAATTGGGATCCATTCTACACTTTATACCTATTCCTGTAATCCACCGGTGTCATACCCGTAATGCGTTTGAATACATCGCGGAAAGTTTGCATATCTGAATAGCCTATATCATACATTACCTCGACAATCGATTTTCTACCGAGTTCCAACTGTTTTTTTGCTCCTTCTATTTTTACACGTTGTATATATTCGGCTACGGTATTTCTTGTTGCTTTTTTAAACCGCCTCTCAAAGGTTCTTTTACTTATCGCAAACTTATCGGCAAGATTATCCACCGTAAACTTTTCTTTATAATGAGTTTCGATAAATTCCTGCACTTCTTTAATAACCGTGTCATCATGATCTTTTTGTCCATGAAAAATAATAAACGGCGATTGAAAATTCCTGTCAATATCAATCACAAAATATTTTGCGGTGAAAATCGCCATTTCCCGTCCCGCATACTTCTCTACGAGATGAATAAGAAGATTCCAATACGCATTGCTGCCGCCGCTGGAATACAATCCCTGCTGATCGGTAATTACTTTTTCGTCAACAAGTTTTATAGACGGATAAATAAAACTGAATTCATTGGCATATTGCCAATGTGTAGTGCATTCTTTATTTTTCAAAATACCGGAAAAAGCCAGCAGGAACGCACCGGTGCATAAACTCGCTATCTCCGCTCCTTCCTTATATTGCTTTGCGATCCACGGCGCAAAACTTTTATTCAGGTACGTTCCGCTCAATGTATCGCCTGTTATGGAAGGAATAATGATCAGGTCATTCTGCGTCGCTTCATCCATTACCAAATCCGGGTGAATAACAAACCATCCATTATTCAATTTTATTTCCTTCGATTCGCCAACAAGCCGGATACTAAACAAAGGTTTCTTTCCTTTTTCGCTCAAAAATTTATTTACCATTGTAAATACATAACTGCTGTCGGCAATGGAAGCTGCAACAGCATTTTTAAGCACCAGGATGGAAATATTTTTCATACCGCAAATGTATTCCTGAAAGCTGACGCAAATACCCACCTGAGATTGTCGCATTTACACCGTTAAACTGTCAATTTAAGCCATCATATTTGCAAGAGCAAAATCAATAAAGCAATGGTATCTACAAATACTTACCTCCATTTCGCAGGCAATGCAGAGAAAGCAATGAATTTTTATAAAAAAGTATTCAATGGTACATTCACGATTTTTCAACGGTATAAAGAAATACCCGGCGGTGAAAAATTAAATGCGGAGGAGCAGGACAAATTAATACACGTCACGTTGAATATAGGCAACGGCATTATCATCATGGCAACCGATGCATTGCAATCGATGGGCCGTAATGTAATTGAAGGCAATAATATTTACACCTGTTTACATACAGACAGTGAAGCAGAGACTGAAAAATTATTTGCATTGCTTTCAGAAGACGGACAAGTGGAAATGCCATTGAACAAAACATTCTGGGGAGCCTATTTTGGTATGTGTCGCGACAAATTCGGTGTGCAATGGATGATTAACCACACCTACCCGTCGTCAACTAAATAACAAATTTTTTTCTTAACCGATAAACTTAACAAATGAAACCGGAAAATACCACTTCGAAAAAAATGATGATTACAGGTTGGATACTCACCGCGCTGGCCGTTCTTTTTTTGCTTTTCGATGGTATACTAAAACTATTCAAGCCGGACCTGGTTATCCAGGCAACAAAAGAACTTGGTTATCCGGAAAGTTCTATCATTCCGATCGGTATTATTATCGTTATTTCAGTGATACTTCATCTTATTCCACGCTTTTCTATTATCGGTGCCATACTGATTACCGCGTGTCTTGGCGGTGCAGTTGCAACACATATCCGACTACAAAGTCCACTGTTCACTCATATTTTGTTTCCCGTTTATCTCGGCATCTTTATCTGGGGAGGGTTGTATTTACGCAATGCACAATTCAGAAAATTAATCGCGCAATAATTTATTAATCGTTAAACCAAACAATATGTCATTCCAGGCTTATTTAGACAACATAGAAAAGAAAACAGGAAAAAAACCAGACGATTTTAAAAAACTCGCCACGAAAAAAGGATTTTTGGAAAAAGGAAAATTGAAGGCAACGGTAAAAGCAGGAGAAATTGTAGCATGGTTAAAAGAAGACTTTGAACTTGGGCATGGACATGCGATGGCTATCTATGCTTTGTTTAAAGGTATAAAGCAAAGTAAAACCTGAACATATTTATCAAAAAGGTTTATTGCCCGGATCATTTCTGACATGGATATAAACGATCCGGTTTCTCCGGGTGCTGAAATGATTATCTACCTTGATAACCTTTGTTCTCATTAAAACTCCTGCACCAATTGCCGCCAGTGAAATGCCCAGGCTCTTCAAATTATCGTTGCTGGTGATGGGCTGATTAAGATAAGCTCCATTGACGATGTTTGTAACAAGATAAATAGCCCCGATACCTATAAAGATTCTGTCAATCTTTGAGCGAATAAATCTTCTTCTGAGATAGACTTGTATTTTCCGGATATCCTTATAATGAAATGCCTGTATATAACTAGCGGTTGTATCAACGGTTGTAAATCCAAAATGGGTCATCACTACTTCCCTCTGATATATATGCACAAACATAGAATCATTTCGTATGTCTTCTATCCAGCCGTTGACATAATTTTTTTGGATTGTCTGAAACGTAATGGGTAATCCCGGAACAAATGTTTTAATCAGCCGGCCGTTCTTTTTTCTCACGCTGATAAAATCGTTGCCTTGAGCCAGCAACATGCATTGAGCGGCAATAAAGAAAAAAAGCATCATTAGTTTCAGCATTTTACTAAGTTAAGATTGCCCGGATCTTATACCATTTGCTGTACTGTTAAAGAAAAAAGAATGTTCAAGGCTAATTCAATTACCACTCCTGATAAATTTGAAATTTTTACAACGATCTTTGTAAAAACCCGACCGGCATATGAATAAATACGATAAACGAAACAGCGGAGCGGCTACGGCGTTATTTTTGAAACGAAAGACGTAATAAAAACCAGTCTCATGAAAAACAACTCCTGCTTAATATTTTTTACACTCCTGCTTTATACATTTCATTTTTCCTGCATTAAAAAAGATAGCACCAACAGTGCCGGTAATGATATAAATGAAACATTGCCGCCGGTACAAATCGCTGTCAATACAACGATAAGTGCTAATTGTGCAGGTTTTTACAGGGCGTTGCCTGCACGATATGATTCAACAACAAAAAAATATCCGTTACTGGTCTATTTACATGGAGCGGGTGAAATGGGGAACGGAACGACTGATCTTTCCAACGTTTTACACAATGCCCTACCACATCTTATCAACAATCACCTGTTTCCTGCAAACTTTATATCGGGGGGTAAAAATTTTTCGTTCATCGTTATTTCACCGCAGTTTAAAAGTTGGCCGGCAAGTGACGATGTAGAAGCGGTTGTACAATATGCCATAAAAAAATTCAGGATAGATGAAAGCCGTATTTATGTAACGGGATTGAGTATGGGCGGCGGTGCCACGTGGGACTATGCTGCATTGCATGCCGGAAAAATAGCAGCGATCGTTCCAATTTGCGGTGCCTCCTCTCCTACGACAGCAAAAGCGCAAAGCATTGCTGACGCCGGTTTACCGGTTTGGGCTTTTCATAACGATGACGACTACACTGTTTCTGTCAACGTGACGAAACAGTACATCAGCATGATCAATAGTTTTTCGCCAACACCTGCTGCAAAAATGACGATATGGCCAACCGGCGGACATGATGCATGGACAAAAGCAAGCGATCCCGCCTATAAAGAAAATAATCTGAACATATACGAATGGATGCTGCAATATCATCGCTGATCCGTTTGATTAAAGATTTATAATTTTCGGCCCGGTAACCGGGATTATGAATTTATCCATAACTTGATCAGCTGGTATAATTAACTGCCACAACGCTACACGATGAATATAACGATACGCCCGATAGAGAAAAAAGACAATGCAGCATTGGCAAAAGTTGTACGGGATACGCTTGCAGAATTTGGTGCTAATCATCCGGGAACGGTGTATTATGATCCGACAATTGATACGTTGTACGAAATATTCCAGCACGAAGGCGCCGGCTATTTTGTTGCCGAAATAGATAATAAGTTAGTTGGCGGCGCCGGCATTTATCCTACCGATGGCTTACCTGCAGGCACATGCGAATTGGTAAAAATGTACTTATTGCCGGAGGCACGCGGAGTGGGTTTGGGAAAAACGTTGATCGAAAAGAGCCTTTCTCTTGCTAAAGAAAAGAATTATGAAAATGTCTACCTTGAAAGTATGCCCGAATTGAAAAAGGCTTTGAAAGTATATGAGAAATTCGGCTTTACGTACCTGGATGGCCCGATGGGGAACAGCGGGCATTATGGATGTGAGTTGTGGATGTTGAAAAAGATTTAGGTTACACGCGGAGACGCAGAGAATGCAGCGTAAAGAAATCTCTTTTCGGAGTTCACACTTAAAATTGCAGGTGACTATGCAGGTTCCACTTCGTATACAGGGCTGAAGAGATACATCCTGCCGGTTGCTACTTCCATACATTGATAGCGCTTGCGTAATTTTTTTCCTTTGCGGAAAACCCGCCCGTCACCTGTACGGAATAATGATTGCGCAGGCAGGTCTTCTACCAGCGGCGATCCGTTATGCTTGTCATAACGGCGAAGCACACGCAATAAATCATCTTCGGCGCAACTGGTTGCAGCGGGGTTTTTCAGGGAAAGCAGCAATTCCTTTTCTATATCGGCAGGGAAAATTTTGTTTTTTAAAAATTGATCCAGCAATTGTGCGTAGATCGTTTTCCATTCACGGCCATGCGATTGAACGCGGTTACTATGCTGTTCAAATGTAAGCAGGTGCGCCAGCTCATGCAAAAGTGTGATTAAGAAAGAATATGCATTGAGATTACCATTTACGCTGATGCGGTGATTGTCATGATGGGTGCGATGACGGTAGTCACCCAATATACTTTTACGTTCGCGGGCAATGGTGAGATGTACTTTAAAATGATTGAGGTATTGCAGCACGGGTTCGTATGTGCCGGGCGGAAGATATTTCTGTAAATAATTAACGGGAGCTTCTTTCTTAGGCATCTGCTTTTTTCCTCAGCAATTTTGTCAACACCGATACTTCTAAAAATGTGTATACAAGATACAAACCCATACAGACAAATAGTGCGGGTTTATTCACCGCTGCTTTTGCCGATTGTATATAAATGAATGCGGCTATTGCGAATACAAAAAATTTTATCATCACGCTGCTGTATACCGAACGGACGAAGGCATGCGGATTTGGGTTTCTCAATCCCTTTACTGAAATAAAAAAAGATACCGCCGTTATAACAAAGAGAATAAGATTGCCGCCGATCAGTACGGCCTGGTCAACGCCCCACCGTGCAAGCATTCCTTTACCGGTTACAAAAAAAGCATTTAATACAATGAAAAGGATAATGATCGATAAAAAGGGCCGTCGGTTCTTTTGCATTTTTTTTGTTTAAATTCTAACCCGGAGCTACCGAGCTATGTTTATGGCATGCAAAGTTGAGGAAAAATCGAGAAATGGTAAACGTGGCGATCAAGTTGAGCGAAATTTCAATGCGGAGTTCAATTGCCCCACGGTATTACAGGAAGTACAAGAGTGCGACGCAACGAAAGCCAAATCAACGTACTTATGCCGGGTACATAAATATCTCCCTCCCATCCTGAAGAAATTGGCCGTAAAATCAAAAAAACTTAAATTGAATATTCAACCCCATTTATATGCAGATACTCGAAATAAAGGTATTGAGAGGGCCAAACTACTGGAGTGTGCGCCGCGGCAAACTGATCCAGGTAAAACTGGATCTTGAAGAATTGGAAGAATCGCCTACCAATAAAATTCCCGGATTCCGGGAACGCCTCGAACAACTGATCCCCTCCCTGTATGAACACCGCTGCAGTGAGAGTAAGCCCGGAGGTTTTTTTCACCGCGTTGAACAAGGTACGTGGATGGGACACGTAATTGAACATATCGCCTTAGAGATACAAACGCTTGCGGGAATGGATACAGGTTTTGGCCGTACACGCAGCACAGGAGAAAAAGACGGCGTGTATTACGTGGTGTTTAGTTATATGGAAGAAGATGCGGGCATCTATGCGGCAAAAGCATCTGTGCGTATTGCGCAGGCGTTGATCGATAACAAAGAATATGATCTTGCTGCAGATATACAGGCGCTGCGCGAAGTAAGAGAAGATACAAGACTTGGTCCGTCAACAGGCTGTATTGTAGATGAAGCAGTGAAGCGCGGGATACCGTTTATCCGGTTGAATAAACAGAGCCTCGTACAACTAGGTTATGGTGTGCATCAAAAACGGATACGGGCAACGATCGCTTCCACTACCGGTAATATTGCTGTTGACATCGCCTGCGATAAAGAAGAAACAAAATCATTACTGGAAGCCGCCGAGGTACCTGTGCCACGCGGCACAGTGGTCCGTAGCGAAGAAGGATTAAAAGATGCGATTACGCGTTTCGGCTATCCATTGGTGATAAAACCGATTGATGGCAATCATGGAAAAGGTAACACCACCAACATCACTACCTGGGAAGTAGCGGCAAAAGCATTGCAGGCTGCCCAACAATATGGACGAAGTGTTATTGTTGAAAAATTTATTACCGGTTTTGATTTCCGTGCGTTGGTGATCAATTATAAATTTATTTGTACTGCGTTACGTACACCGGCGGCTGTTACGGGTGATGGCGTAAATAATATACAATGGCTGATCAACGAAACCAACAAAGATACGCGTCGTGGTTATGGTCATGAAAAAGTGTTGACACAAATTACCATTGATGATTTTACCTGGAAAATGCTGAATGATAAAGCGTATACGCTGGAAACCGTTCCTGCAAAAGATGAGCTGGTTCTGTTGAAGCCAACAGCGAATCTTTCTACCGGCGGTACATCCACTGATGTGACTGACGAAGTGCACCCGGCGAATATCTTTATGTTTGAACGCATTGCCCGCATTATCGGCCTGGATATCTGCGGCATCGATATAATGGCAACAGACTTACGTACACCTATAAGCGAAAATGGTGGCGCCGTACTGGAAGTGAATGCTGCACCGGGTTTCCGTATGCACATCGAACCGGCCGTGGGTTTGGCGAGAAATGTTGCCGAGCCGGTGGTAGATATGCTTTTCCCGAGAGGGAGTGCCGGAAGAATTCCGATTATTGCCATAACCGGTACAAATGGTAAAACAACAACAACAAGATTGACGGCGCATATTGCAAAAAGTGCCGGTAAAAAAGTGGGGTATACTACCAGTGATGGTGTGTACATACAAAACCAGCTGATGATGAAAGGTGATTGCACCGGTCCGGTGAGTTCTGCTTTTGTATTAAAAGATCCTACTGTTGATTTTGCCGTTCTCGAATGTGCAAGAGGCGGGATATTGAAATCGGGTCTTGCTTTTCAGAATTGTGAAGTGGCCATTGTCACCAACGTCGCAGCCGATCATATCGGGCTGGGTGGTATAAACAGCGTGGAGCAAATGGCAAAAGTAAAAGCAGTTGTGCCGGAAACTGTCTTTTCGCATGGTTATGCTGTATTAAATGCCGACGATGATCTTGTGTATAAAATGAAAGATGAACTGCAATGCAATGTAGCTTTATTCAGCATGAATGAAAATAATACCCGTATAAAAGAACATTGCAGCAAGGGCGGTCTTGCGTCTGTATTTGAAAACGGGTATATCAGTATCCTGAAGGGGAACTGGAAAATAAGGGTGATGCATGTAAAGGATATTCCGTTGACGTATGAAGGTAAGGCGGTGCATAATGTGGCTAACTGTTTACCTTCAGTATTGGCTGCCTATCTTTTCCGCGACATAACGATTGACGATATACGTTCTGCATTAACGTCGTTTGTGCCATCATCATCGCAAACACCGGGACGATTGAATTTCTTCAATTTCAAGAACTTCACTGTACTTGCAGATTTTGCGCATAACCCGCATGGATTGAAATTGCTTTGCGAGTTTGTAAGTAAACTGGATTATCCAACACGGATTGGAATTATTTCAGGTACCGGTGATAGAAGAGATGAAGACATCCGTGCACTCGGAGAAATATCGGCCAGTTATTTTGATGAAATTATTATTCGTTGCGACAGGAACCTGCGGGGAAGAACGGCAGATGAGATTATTAATTTGTTGAAAGATGGCATTGAAAAAGTAAATCCTTCTATACCCGTCATGGTCATTCCGGATGAGAACGAAGCGCTGGAATATATTTATGAAAATCCGCGGCAAGGTGCATTGTATACGATAATGTGCGATGTAGTGGCTGGTGCATTAGAGAAATTAAGGCAATTGAAAGAAAGGGATGAGCAGCAGAAGCCGAAGTATGCGGGTGTGTAAAGTTAATATGATTGGCATCTGTTATCCGCATTATACCGATTAAAGGATTTTAATTATTTTTACGCTAAATGTTACCTGATGATACCCGACTCAAAATTGAAAATATCACTAAAGGAGTTGTCACTAAAGGGACGTCAGATCATTGCTCAGCAGCCCGAAATTTACTTTGCAGCCGCTTTGAAACAAGTACGACAGTTAAAAAAGACTTCGAAAGTAAAGCAGTCATCAAAGAAAAACAGAAGCTCCTCTTAGAAGATTTTTGCATTGAACATCAATTGTGGATTACAGATTTTCCCCACGAAAGCCGTTATTTAACCAGGGGCGGCGAAGCTAAGGTATACCTTCATGAGGATAACAGGCATGTTATCAAATTCAATGATGGAGTATACTATACTACATGGTTAGAATTTCTAAATAGCGTTTTATTACACAACTTAATTTTTGAAAATACTGCATATAAATTAATGGGATTCAAGAAAGAGAAAGATGTTTTACTTGCGGTACTGAAGCAACCGTTTATAATTTCGGACGCACAGGCTGACTTGAACGACATTAAAAAATTATTAGAGTTTAATGGTTTTGAAAACAACCGAAGGAACGACTATCTGCATAAAAACCTGGGCTTGATACTTGAGGATATGCACGATGAAAATGTAATTGTAAATTCCGAAACACTGTTTTTTATTGATACAGTATTTTACACAATAGCTCCGGTAGAAAAAAAAGATTTTGAAACGGTATGAACTCAGGAAAAGGAAGCACTGTAATTTTTGTGCTTCCTTAATGTTGGCCCATAAGGATTCGAACCTTAAATGACTGAACCAAAATCAGTAGTGTTACCATTACACCATGGGCCAATCTCACCCTCTTCCAGGCCTAAGGCCCGGTTTTGGGAGTGCAAAAATAGGGTTGATTAGCCGTTGAACCAAGACTTTTTTTGAGTTGATAACTCTGTAGAAATGAATATTTATAACAGCGGTTTCCCATCCAACAGTTTAACCGTTTGACAAAGAGTAATTACCGCATTTAACTCCTGGCAACTTTGTATGTTTTCCCTTTTACGGTTTTAAACTCAATAACAAACCCTGACGAAGTTTTTACCGGTTTTACATTTGCTCCATCAACCCGCACGGGTATGCTGGTACGGATTCGACAAGGATTTCCGGTTAATGAAATTATTTCAGCCGTGCTCACCTGTTTATCTTTCCAGTTTATGTTCACTTCAAACCCGCCCCTTGCTCTCAACCCTTTCACTGAACCATTTTTCCATTTGCCAGGTAATGCCGGTAACAAATGCAATTCATCATTCTGGCTCTGCAAAAGCATTTCACATACGCCGGCCGTACCGCCAAAATTTCCGTCAATCTGGAACGGCGGATGTGCATCAAATAAATTCGGATAAGCGCCTCCGCCATTGCTCATATTGTACCCATTATCTTTTGTAATCCTGAAAAGCTTACGATACATTAAATACGCATGATCACCATCCAGCAGTCTTGCCCAAAAATTTATTTTCCAGGCAAGGCTCCACCCGGTGCCGTCATCGCCGCGCAGTTCCAGGGTTTTCTTTGCCGCAGCTGCAAACTCCGGTGTGGTAACAGGTGATATCTGGTAACCGGGATACAATCCAAACAAATGCGACACATGCCGGTGATGCGGTTCCACATCTTCGTAATCTTTGTACCACTCCTGTAAGTTGCCTTTATGACCCACCTGGAACGGATATAACTTATTTTTCTTTTCGATCACTGTATCGCGGAATGATTTATCGACGTTCAACACTTCGGTTGCCGCGATGACATTGGAAAATAAATCGCGGATGATGCTCATGTCCATTGTAGAAGCGATGGACATACCGGATACTTTTTTATCCCCGTAATAATAATCATTCTCCGGGGAACCTGATGGTGCGGTAACGAGATGGCCACTGCTATCAGGAATCAACCAACCAAATGAAAATTGTGCAGCGCCTTTCATTAACGGATACGCCGTATTTTTTAAAAACTGTTTATCACCTGTAAACAAATAATGTTCCCATAAATGGCGGCAAAGCCAGTTAGCCCCCATGGCCCAATTAGCCCATTTCGGATCACCCTGTCCCTTATCGCCTACCGGGTTACTCAATGCCCATATATCCGAATTATGATGAACAACCCATCCATTCAATCCATAAAATTGTTCGGCTGTTTTACTGCCGGTAATTGAAAGATGTTTTATCAAATTAATTAAAGGTGATGTAAGTTCAGAAAGATTTGAAGGCTCCACAGGCCAGTAATTCATTTGTGCATTGATGTTCGTCGTATAGTTGGAACTCCACGGCGGTTGCAATTCTTTATTCCAGATGCCCTGCAGGTTTGCCGGCGCATCCGGCGTCCGTGAAGAAGAAATCAATAAATATCGTCCATAGTGAAAATATAAAGATTCAAGACCATCATCATCACCACCATTGGTGTACGCTTCCAGTCTTTCGTCAGTCGGTAAGTTTGGTTTACTGCTTTGATTATTATTGAAACTTAATGATACACGATTAAAAAAATGATGGTAATCGGTGAGATGCTCGTTTAATAAAGTGGTATATGATTTCGCTGATGCGATTTGTAAATAATTTGTAGCTACTGCTGCCTCATTCTTTCCATCTTTATCCGGGCATTTATCAAATCCATTAAAACTTGTTGCGGCACTAACCAGCAGAATAACATCACTGGCGTCTTTTATACGTATACCACCCGTATCCACACTTATCTTTCCATCTTTACTCGTTGCCTTTATCAACAGTTCAAAGCGCATTCCATTGCAACCCGTTTCATCGGTGTACACAATCGGTTCTTTATTGCTATGATAATTCGGATCGGAATGAGCCGGTGCTTTTCCTTTCAATACAAATTCATTTTCCTTTGTTGTTTCAACACGATAATGCAACAGGCTGTTTGCATCGATCGTCGCATCGATCTGTTTCGGTTTTGAAGCAGATAAGCGGATAACGATAACCTGTGATGGTGCTGAAGCAAATATTTCACGTTTGTAATTAACGCCATTGATTGTAAATTCTGTCGTTGAAACAGCGTCTTGCACATTTAACTGCCGCCTGTAAGATGAAGTGGTAGTATCCGGAAAATGTTGCTGAATTCTCAAATCGGCAAGCGGCAAATAGTTTTGAGAAAACACGCCCTGCATTTTTTTGACCAATGCATTTGCCGTATCATATTGCTCTTTGAACAACGCTTCTCTAACCAACGGCAGGTAATTCTTTGATTCAGGGTTTACATTTTCCTTTACCGGGCCACCGCTCCATAACGTGGCTTCATTTAATTGTAATAATTCGTTCGTCACCCGGCCGAAAACCATAGCGCCGAGCCTGCCATTGCCAACAGGCAACGCTTCTGTCCATACGTCAGCGGGTCGCTTATACCAAAGCGTGAGTTCTTTGGATTGGCCATTTGTGATTGTTGCAGCAAAAACAAGGATGATAATTACAGTGATTTTTTTCATCGTTCAGTCTTATGGCGATGAAGATAAAACTTAAAATGATGCAGGCAAGAAGAAGGGAATGATCTATCATTTTTCGCTTAACACTTTTTTTAAATTAATTCGCGCTCTTTTCAATTGAGTGCGGCTGCATTCTTCAGAGATATTAAGCATTTCGCCGATTTCCTTATGATTATATCCTTCTACGAGGAAAAGATTGATTACCGCGCGATAACCATCCGGCATCCCGCCAATTAACTTCATAAGATCTTTACCGGACAAATTATCGTATCCATCGATGCTCTCCCCGGAAACGGGAAGTTTTCCGTTGATAACCGAAAAAAATGTTTTGTTCTTTTTTAAATAATCGATACATACGTTGATGAAGATCTTCCGGGCCCATGCTTCGAATGGACAATCACCACGAAAACTTTTCAGGTTACGGTACAGGCGAATAAATCCTTCCTGGAAAAAATCGTCCGCATCGTTTTCATTGCCTGCATAACGAAGACATACATTGTACATTTTGGCGGAAATAGCATCGTAAATTTTTCTGAATGCTTTGTTATCTCCTTCTATAGCTTTCTCAATTATTAAATTGAAGTAAGAGGTAGGGTTGCGGGATACTTGCATCGGCAAATATCTTTTTTTGCCTGTCAACTTCTATCGACATCTCGCAACGATTTTTTGGGAATGAAGATTGAGCTTTACAGGTAGATTAAGATATTTATAAATAACAATTTTAATTTATCTAAAACCGCTGCATTTCTATTCTATAATGTCACTCAATATGATTTAACCGGCGTCCCGGAATTGCAGTTTGTTTCTATATATTTGCAAAAAATTTATTGCCCGATAGTATAATGGTAGTACTTCAGATTCTGGCTCTGATAGTCTTGGTTCGAATCCAGGTCGGGTAACCAAAAACTTTGCAAAAAAAGTAATGCCGGTAGCGGCTGACAGGTTGATTATTGAATAACGGGTTTCTCTGCTTTCACCCGTAAGCCATTTGCTTCAGTCACCAGGCTTTTTATACCAGCAATAGCAGACTGGCGATCCTCCTGCCACGCAGCAATTATTTTTTGATACCCGTTTGGAAATGCAATTGAAAAATACGTGCGTGGATTGACAGTAAAATCAGCAGTTTGTCCATCGTCCCACCTGATGTATATGATTTGTTCCTTTGTATCGGTGAAACGGATGCTCGACACATTTGTACCGACCTGTTGACTTTGATCAGTTATAGGTGAAAATTCACTAAATGAAATGAATGCATTTGTTGCGCCTTCCTCATCCATCTTGCCGGTTAGATAATACATTTTGCTTCCCTTGCCCACCGGGGCCAATGCAGTAAAACCATCTATTTTAGATGATGATAACGCATCAAAGCTTATGCTTGAAGCATCTGAATAAATATTTGTTGTGATTACTGAAGGACCGGTTGAAGCATCTTGACCTGGTACTGCGGTTTCTTTTTTACACCCTACTATTGCTAAAACGCTTAAGGTGACCGCAAACAATGTGCGGCTGGCTTTGATCGTACGATACATGACAGGAATTTGTCTATGAATTTACAAAATTTTTCGTTGCCCCGGTATCAACAATTGTGGTTTCACCAATAAAAATTAACGCCTGCGACGTGCAGTTCAGCATTTTTCCAATGCCTGTTCGATATCTTTCAATATATCGTCAGCGTATTCGAGCCCAACCGATATACGAATCAATCCCGGCGTAATGTTTACTTCTCTTCGTTCTTTTTCGCTGAGCTTCGCATGCGTGGTACTGGCAGGATGAGAGGCGATACTTCTTGTATCACCGAGATTGGCAGTAAGCGATAATGTTTGTAAACTATTTAAAAAATTGCGGCCGCTTTCCAATCCGCCTTTGAGTTCAAAGCAAACAATACCACCGCCAGTTTTCATTTGCTTTATGGCAATATCATGTTGCGGATGACTTTTTAAAAACGGATACTTTAACGAAGCAATCTTTGGATGGTTTTCCAATGCTTTTGCAATGTGCAACGCATTTGCAGCGTGGCGTTCCATACGCACATCCAGCGTTTCCAGGCTTTTACTTAACACCCATGCATTGAACGGTGAAAGCGCAGGACCCGTGCTGCGGCAAAACAAATAGATGTCATGAATGAGTTCAGATTTTCCAACGATAACACCTCCCAACATTCTTCCCTGGCCATCCATCCACTTGGTAGCAGAATGAACAACAAGGTCTGCTCCAAAATCAATTGGCCGTTGTGAAACGGGTGTCGCAAAACAATTATCTACATTCAACAGAAGGTTATGCTTTTTTGCAAACTTGTTTGCAAACTCCAAATCAATAATATCGAGGCCCGGGTTTGTTGGCGTTTCGAGATAAAGCATTTTCGTATTCGGCTTCACAGCCTTATCCCATTCCTCGGCTTTCGCCGCATCTACATACGTATATTCAATTCCATAACGCGATAGGAGTTTTGTGATTATCGTGTGCGTGCTGCCAAATACCGCTTTGCACGAAATCAGGTGATCACCGGTTTTTAGCAAAGCCATAAATGATGCGAATATGGCGCTCATACCGGATGCGGTAGCGTAGCCACTTTCTGCACCTTCCAATATCACTACCCTGTCTGTAAATTCCTGCACATTGGGATTGCTAAACCGGCTGTAAATATTGTCGTCGGATTCATCGGCAAATGCAGCCCGCATCTCTTCGGCATTGTCAAAGCAAAAACTGCTGGTAAGAAATAAGGGAGATGAGTGTTCCATTTCATTGGTACGGTCAGTTTGCTTGCGGATCATTTTCGTAACAGGATGCTGCGCCATAATTTATCGTTTGTTTCTTCGTAATACCAACACTTGTTTGTACAGTTTTCCCGCTTTCACAAGTTTTTGCAAATGTAACCCACACAACCCTTTACTTTGCGCTTTCTTAGGATTGAATTGATGAAAACATTTCATTACAAAAGCCAGTTTACGTTCGAAACCGGGGTGTCTTTACCTGAAATTTCTATTGCTTATCACACATTCGGCCAGTTGAATGCAGCGAAGGATAATGTGGTTTGGGTTTGCCATCATCTGACAGCCAATTCCAACGCGGTTGACTGGTGGCCGGGTATGATCGGTACCGGATACATCATCAATCCTGAAGAACATTTTATCGTTTGTGCCAATATACTTGGCTCCTGCTATGGCACTACCGGCCCGATTGCTATCAATCCCGAAACCAACCAACCTTATTATAGTGACTTTCCTTTTCCAACCATGCGGGATATGGTAAAAGCGCATATCCTTCTACGTGAGCACCTGGGTATCGAAAAGATCAACCTGCTGATCGGCGGCAGCATGGGCGGTTACCAGGCATTGGAATGGTGTATAATGGAAAAGGATGTGATCGTAAAAATGATCCTGCTGGCTACTTCACCGGTTGAAAGCGCCTGGGGTATTGCAATTCATACAGCACAGCGGCTGGCGATAGAAGCAGATCATACATGGAAAGAACATTCGCGTACTGCGGGTGCCAGGGGTTTGAAAGCAGCGAGGGCTATCGGTATGCTCACCTATCGCAACTACTCGATCATGGTGCAGAATCAAACCGACAGCGGGAATGAAAAAATGGACGACTTTAAAGCTTCATCCTATATCAACTACCAGGGCGAAAAATTAGTAAGGCGATTTCATGCATATTGCTATTGGCTGCTCACAAAATCAATGGACAGTCATAACATTGCCCGTGGCCGCGGCGCCGGTATTGAATCGATTTTACAAACGATAAAACAACCGGTCTTACTCATTGGCGTGACCAACGATATACTTTGCCCGTTGGAGCAGCAACAGGTAATGGCTGACAATATTCCTTCTTCAACATTTGTAACCATTGATTCTACGTATGGTCATGATGGATTTATGGTAGAAACAAAAAAGATTTCAGCGCATATTTTGGAATGGACAAAGAGAATCGCGGGAAAATAGTTTTAACCCTTTGCTGAGAAAAGTTTGTTCTGATGATAAAAATTTCGTTCGCCCCTCCCCCATCAGGAGAAGGGGGGAATCGAAATTGTTGTGGCTAAAAAATGTTATTTCGTTGAAAAAATCGTAAGCAACGTTTCAGCATCCAAATTTTCATAAGCCGATATAAGGCATAAGCAATCTCTTCAGCAGGATCGCTGCTGATTTACCCTGTATAAAAACCGCACGAATCAGTTCAGTTCAGCCTCTTTTTCAAGTTCAGGTGACTTTTTGCCCGAGGTGCTGTTGCTGTTCGACACACCGGCCATATGACACTGACCGTTGAACGTTGCTGTCGGCTCTACCTGCAGTTTACCAGCCTGCACATTACCCGTGATATTACATTCGCCTTTCAGCTGCAACAGGTCCTTTACTTTGATATTGCCATTCACTTTGCCGGTGATATCGGCCTGGTTGCACTCGATGTCGCCATCGATGACACCGCTGTTGCCGATAATAATTTTGGAAGTTGTGCGGATGTTGCCGACGACCGTTCCGTCGATCCGAAGATCATTGCTGCTGTTGATATCACCTTTCAACGTGGTACCGGCGCTTATCAGTGTAGCTCCGCCATTCAGGCCATTTGATTTTTCGCTCATGTCAGATTTGGATTTTGCGTTAAACATAAGGGTATATAATTAATCATTTCGAAAATACTTCGCTAGTCGTTCGAAAATTCATCCTTCGGCACCTGGAGGGCCATCGTATCCAGCTTGATCGTCACATCCCCATTTAGCACTTTTTTAATTCCATTGATATATTGGGTCTGGTAAATCACCTGTTTTTCCAGCGAATCAACCCTGTATTTCATTTGTTTATATTCCCGGCCAATTTTAAGGTCGTCATAACCCGGTATATAATACTTCAGCGGAGTAAATACTATCAGCGCGACAGTGAGACCAACTAATAATACAAAAATTGTGCTCAACCCAATATACACACTTAATCTCGATAACTTAAACGTAACAACCTCCTCGTAAGTATCATCGTTCATAATTACCAGCCGGTACCTGTTTCGCAGCCGCTGCAGGGTGGAATCCTCTTCCAGTTTTGCCATATAGACAGTTTAAGGATTTAAAGGTAAGAACGGGCTACGGTTTTTCCATTCTTGTGCCTTGTAAATCAACATAAAAAATGTGCTTGCCCTCAAAATAAAATAACTGAAATTCAGTTATTAAGACTTAGATTTCCCTGGCGAATGTTATCAACCCGTAATACCATTTTTTTTGGCGTTTTTTTTCTTCTGCTGCAGATCGCTTTGCCTTCTTTTAGCCAGCCGGGCTATTCTATAACGGTAAAAAAGCCCAAACCTTATGAAGAACGGGTACTTCGTGCAGAAAAAACTGACCAGGTGAAGTTCAATGCGCCCCGGCATTTTTTTCAAAACACCTTTACGCACTACAATTATTATTTCAACGCGAACAATAAGCTGAACGATATGCTCGAAAGAGCCAAAGAGGGGCATCGGGACGATTATGCACAATTGCTCACGTTTTATAATTACACGCTCGATGAAACATCGCAATTTCAAATAGAACTTGACTCACTCGTATACAAAGCGAAAACTGCGATTGTATTGCATGATCTGCGCAACGACTGGGTGGATAACATGTACCTGATCTGGGGCGCCGCTTATTATTATCGCAAAGATTTTGATTCTGCGTACCGCACGTTCCAGTTTATAAACCACGCTTTTGCACCAAAAGAAAAAGACGGTTATTATCGCTATATCGGCAGCAAGATGGATAATAACCTGGCGAATATTATTTCTACAAAAGAAAAAAACACGTTGACCAAGCGTGTGTTTTCATTACCACCGAGCCGCAATGACGCTTTTATATGGCAGGCAAAAACATTTATTGCAATGGATAAGTATGCAGAAGCGTCTACACTTATTGCTGCATTAAAAAATGATCCGACATTTCCTGAACGGTTGCAAAATGATCTGCAGGAAGTTCAGGCCTTATATTACTACAGGCAAAACATGTGGGATAGCTCGGCACTTCACCTGATCGAAGCATTGAGTAATGCGCCAAGTAAAAAAGAAAAAGCAAGATGGGAATACCTGATCGGGCAGATGTTTGAAAAAAGTCATCGTTACGCCGAGGCACAAACGTATTACTTGAAAACGATCAGCCATACGATTGACCCCGTTTTGGAAATTTATGCACGGCTCAGTTCCATTCGTGTCAATAAAACCGGTGGTGAAGATTATATAGAAAAAAATGTAGCCGATTTGGTAAAGATGGCCCGCAGGGATCGCTATGTTGATTACCGGGACATCATTTATTACATGGCGGCGCAGATGGAAATGGAACGCAGTGATACAGCTAATGCAGAAAAATATTTATTGAAGAGCGTATCGTACCGGAACGGCAACGATCCTCAACGCAATAAAGCGTTTCTTCAACTTGCAGAATTTGCCTTTGCAAAAAAGAAATACCGGCAGTCGGCAAATTATTACGATAGCCTCCAAATGGGCGATCCGGACATTCCCAATCCTGAAAAAATCAACGAGCGGAAAGAAGTGTTGAAGAAAATCGCATTTAATCTTGAAACTATAGAAAGACAGGATAGTTTGCAAAACCTTGCCACGCTGCCTGAAGATGCACGTAAAGATTATGTGAAAAAACTTGCCAGGAAAATAAGAAAACAACAGGGACTGAAGGAAGAAGACAACTTTAAAGGCGCACCGCAGGGTCTGTCTTCCACACCGCAAGGTGCACAACAGGCAACAGATATATTCGGGGTAAACCAGCAAAAAGGCGAATGGTATTTTTATAACCAGGCAGCCCGTACCAGGGGCTCCGGTGATTTCAAATCCAAATGGGGAAACCGGCCGAATGTTGATAACTGGCGGCGCTCGGTGGCTGTACAGGGAGCATTAAGAGCACCGGCTGCGAATAATCAGGGCAACAATGCAGGAGCTAACGGTAACGTGCAAGGGCAGTCTAATGAAATAACGTTTGATGCACTGTATGATAATATACCGTTAACACCGGAAAAAATAAAACAATCCGACGATTCGATAAAGAACGCGATGATCGGGTTGAGCAAATTGTATGCAGAAGACCTGGAAGATTGCGCTTCCTGCCTGGAAAATTCTGAAAAATTGTTACAACGCTATCCCGATGCAAGCCCGCTGGATGAGGTGCTATTTTATATGTATCGCTGTTATTCGAGAAACGGCGACATTGCAAAAGCCGACCAGGTAAAAAAACAATTAATTGAAAAATATCCGGACGCAAATAATACAACGATCGTTAAAACGGGAAAGAACCCGTTGGTAAAACAGGAGGAACCACAGGCAACTAAAACATACGAGGGCATTTATGATCTGCTCATTGCCGGTGAATTTGATGAAGCAATGAATCAGAAAAAGATTGCCGACAGCATATATGGCAGTCATTACTGGACACCGCAATTGCTGTATGTAGAAGCTGTATACCTTGCAAAACATCGTGAGGATACCAGTGCCCAGCATATCCTGGAACAAATTATTGCCTTGTACCCGGGCAACCCGCTGACGAAAAAAGCAGAAACTCTTTATAGCGTACTAAAACGCAGAACGATCATCGAAAACGAACTGGCTAATCTTGTATTACCGAAGCAGGAAGCAGATACGGTAGCGGCATTACCCCCACCCGTACCTGAAGAAAAGCGAACTGCAAGAAGAGATACAACCTCAATTACTCAGAAACAGCCCGATCAGCCGAAGATTGACAATAAGAGTGTGATTAAGAAATCTACGACGGATACATTGAAGGTAAATGTTCCACCGCCGTTGACGGCTAACTTTAATTTTAACCCGAATGACAAACATTATGTCGTTGTACTGCTGAATAAAGTAGACAACGTGTTCCGCAATGAAACAAAAAATGCGTTTGGCATTTATAACAAGGAAAAATATTACAACAAAACATTCGACTACTCGATGCTGGATGTGAATGCGGATAATAAATTGTTGCTGATCGGGGAATTCGATAATGCGCAGGCAGCCATCGATTATTTACAGGAGGCTAAACCGGTTGCCACAACCCGTATTATTCCCTGGTTGAAACCCGAAAAATATTCGTTCTCTATTATCAGTAACAGCAACCTGGAACTGTTGAAAAGCAAGCTGAACCTGGACGATTACCGGAAATTTGTTGATAAATACTGGCAGGGAAAATTTTAGTTAGTATTCATTGTGAAATAAAAATCTCTCACAAAGACGCCAAGAACACACAGTATTGCTTGGCAGGTGGTTTCTTAGTGTTCTTTGTGGCTTTGTGGGGAAACGATTCCCGGATAAAACATTGCGAAATTTTAACCAGACTGTTGCAGTCTATTTCATAGATTTGACGATAGAATAAACAACAAACAAGCCACTCCAACTTTACAATACCCACTTTTTTACAATCAACTATTATTATGAAAAAATCCGTTCGAATTTTCTGGCGAATTTTTCTAATCGGGTTTGCATCGCTGATCATCATTATTATGCTTGCAAACTTTGGAGTGTTTGGTGAAATGCCTTCACTGAAAGACCTTGAAAATCCCACGTTGCTGCAATCTTCGGAAGTAATTGCGGCTGATGGTACACTCATGGGCAAATATTATCTCGAAAATGGCAACCGGAGCAATGTTGAATACAAAGACATTTCAAAGAATGTATTGAATGCACTCGTTGCCACCGAAGATGAGCGGTTTTACAGCCACTCGGGTGTAGATATGAAAGGCACCATCCGTGCTATTGTTTTGCTGGGTTCAGCCGGCGGTGGAAGCACGATCACGCAGCAACTTGCAAAAGTATTGCTGAACCAGGGAAGAGGTCACAATATCATTAAGCGCATTATTGAAAAAATAAAAGAGAATATTATTGCTATCAAGCTGGAAAGAAATTTTACCAAAGAAGAAATTCTTGCTTTATACCTCAATGCAGTTCCTTATTCAAACAATGTATTTGGTATCCGCAATGCTGCAAGAACTTTTTTTCAGAAAGAACCGGACCGGCTGAATGTGCCGGAAGCTGCCCTGTTGGTAGGCATGGTCAACGGTCCCGGAATTTATAACCCGACGCGTTATCCCAAACAATCACTCGACAGGCGTAACCTCGTTATCAACCGCATGCTTGGACAAAATTTTGTCAGCACTGCCGATGCTGCTAAATACAAAGCGACGCCGATTGATATGAGCCATTACCGCAAGATGGATGAGAATACCGGTTATGCTCCTTATTTCCGTGAAGTATTGAAAGATGATATCAGAGCTGCGTTGAAAGATTTGAAAAAACAGGATGGCACTCCTTACAATATTTACCAGGATGGTTTGCGGATATATACAACGATCAATCCAAAAATGCAGGAATACGCAGAAGAGGCTGTAGCGCAATGGATGCCCACGTTGCAAAAAGCGTTGAATGCACAATCATTTATTAAGAAAGGAACAGTATGGAATGATCATGAAAACGTGCTGGATGCTGCCATGACACAAAGTGATCGCTGGCGCGATATGAAAGAGGATGGATTTTCTGATAAGGAAATAAAAGCTTCCTTCTATCAGAAAACGCCGATGAAAGTATTTGCATGGAACGCAAAAAGAGAAAAGGATACGATCATGACGCCGATGGATTCTATAAAATATCACCGGCAAATGATGCAAACATCATTTATGGTGATGGATCCTGTAACCGGTGAAGTAAAAGCGTGGGTAGGCGGCATCAGTTTCAAAACATACAAGTATGATCATGCGAATTTGAAAACAAAAAGACAGGTTGGTTCTACGATAAAACCTTTATTGTATACGCAGGCAATGGAAGAAAGAGGATTTACCCCGGAAACTGTCTGCGAGAACCAGGCGCAGTTTTTTGAAGGCAGCGGCTGGGTACCTGCGGGTAAAAAATGTATCGGCTTGCCACAGGTAACGATGGCGGGTGCATTGGCCCATTCCTTAAACTGTGCGAGTGCGTATATTATGAAACAGGTTGGACCAAAGGAGTTTGCCGATTTCCTGGATACTAAGTTGAATATTCCTACCAAGGTTCAGCCGTATCCTTCATTAGCCCTTGGTGCCTGCGAGCTTTCATTATATGAAATGATGTGGGGCTATAGCATATTTGGCGGTGGTGGCTTTTCAACAAAACCTTATTTTCTAAGCCGCATCGAAGACAGGAACGGAAACGTGATAAAACGTTTTGACTATAGTGTAAACAGGAAAGAAGCCGTGAGTGAAGTAACGTCGTACAGAATGTGCCAGATGATGCAGGGAACTGTAGATCGCGGTACTGCTGCAGGTTTGCGGGGACGACTGGGTGCAAGCGAAATGGGCGGTAAAACCGGTACAACGAATGATAATACGGATGGCTGGTTTATGGGGTATACACCACAACTACTGGGTGGTGTATGGATCGGTTGCGACAATAATTTTATCCGCCTGCAAAATAATCTCGGGTATGGTGGCGAAGCAGCTCGGCCGATCTGGGAATATTTTTTCAAAAAAGTATTTGCCGATAAAACACTCGGCGTTACAAAAGATGCACGATTCAATAAGCCGGCGGATATTGAAAATGAAATCAAAAGCAGCGACTATGAAAAGCTGATTGAAAATGCAAACCCCGGTGCAGAAGGCGAAGACCAGGGTGTAGGAACTGAAAAAGATTTTGAAAACCAGAATAATGAATATATCGGTCCTGAGTCACAGCCTGTGAAAGATGAGAATAATAAAAATGAGAAAAAGGATACTACGAAACAGGGTAAGACAAAAGACCCAAGAATTGGCGATGAGGGCGAGAAGAAACCGGAGAAGAAAGGATTTTTGAAAAGGTTGTTTGGCAAAAAAGATAAAGATTAAGCCCTCTTAATTACGATCACTAAATTATTATGTAAATCACCGGAAAGTTCCGGTGATTTTTTGTTGTAGCCTCATTCACTCACACAGAAATATGTCATTATCTTTTGAATTAGTTTTCAAGTTTATCCCACCATGTTCTTTTCAGAACTAAACTTATAATGATAAGTAATATAACGGTAACCAGTAAAGGCATTTTCATCCACAAAACGATGTACATAGGCAATATGGTCAGGCAGCACTGCGCAATGATACCGAGTACCACGTTAAACATATCGAGTTTAAATCGTTTATTTGGCTTGAAAGACGGATCTTCTGTCATTACTTTTTCGTGGATCGGTTTCCAGAAGCCCCATGGCTTTACAGTTTTATAAAACTGTTTCAACACAGTTTCATCAGCAGGCGGTGCAGTAAACGTTCCAATGATACATCCCGTTACTGAAATAAGAAACAGTAAAGGCCATACGTAAAGCGGCAACGTGTCTTTGAATATATAAGGAAAAGCCAATGCCGCCACGATACCGGTAAGCATTCCCCAGAAAAACCCATTTGCATTAAACCGCCACCAATACCATTTAAATACATTTGCAGCGATATATCCGCCCCATAATGCGCCAACAATCCACTGTAACACGCTATTTACATCTTTTGCAAAAAATCCAAGTATCACACCGATTGCGACGACAATGATACCAACGATATAATTTATCGTAATTACCTGCCTGGTTCCTGCGGATGGGTTCATGTATTTCAGGTAAATGTCATTCACGATATACGCCTGTGCTGCATTCAATGTACCCGAGAATGTGCCCATAAAAGCACCTAATAAACCTGTCAGCACCAAACCAAGTATTCCAACCGGTAAAAAATTATTTATCGCAGCGGGTAAGATTTTTTCAAAATCAGTTCCCGCACCTGACCCAATATTCAGCTGGTTGTAATAGAGGAGCGCTAATACGGTTAAGCCAATGACCATGGAATAGCGCACCGGCAATAATATAATCGAGACAAAGCCGCTCATCTTGCCGGCATCTTTGGGCGAACGGGTGGATAATATTTTTTGCATATCGTAATTCGGCGCAGGACCTGCAAGACTCGCAAAAATTCCTTTGAACAACATCATCATAAAAAAGAATCCAAATAGTCCGAAGCCATCTTCTTTGATCTTGTTGTTTGCATCGGGAACAATGTCGCTCCAGTCGAGCCCCAGGTGCCAGTTGAAAAATGGATTTCCCCAACCCGCCGGAACATGCAACACCTTTTGACCATCATGCAAATGCATCATGGCGATAACAGCAATAGCTATGCAGGCGATCGTCATGATCACGTATTTGATCACATCGCCCAATACAATACTGTGCATACCTCCCAGTATAGAATAAAACATAGCGAACAACGTAAAAACGATCCCATATAAATGCGGAACAAATTCTTTTGAAACGGAGAAAGGCAAATAGTTTTTTACAGCATCCCATGGAATAAATATTTCCATAAACTTTCCCAACCCGACAAAGCCGTATGCCAGGAACCCGAAACAACCGAGCAACGCAAACACCACAACGATACCATGAGATCCTTTTGCTCCATTTCCCGAATGTCCAAACCGCGTGACAAGCCATTCTGCACCGGTAGTTGCATTGGAGCGGCGCAGCCATTTTGATAAAAACATCATCAGGAATACCTGGTTGAATACAGGCCAAAGCCAGGGAATCCAGATGCTCTTCATTCCATATACAAAACACAATGCCACCATCCACATAGTACCACTGATATCAAACATGTCGCTCGCATTACTGAAACCCAGCATATACCAGGGCAATGATTTTCCGCCGAGCAGGTAACTCTCTTTAGTACGTCTTGCTTTTCTTCTCATCGTCCATCCAATGATGAGCATAGTGATGAGATAAGCAAGAATAATGAGGATGTCGGGTGTACGCAGTTTCATCAACTATTTGCTAACTTAAAAAAAGGATGGCAGTTTTAGTAAACAGAACAGTATATAAACAATGAAAAATCAAAACGTCAGATTTAATTCTTACCTGTAATGTTGTTCGCAAAATCCCGTTGAATAACACCGCTTTGTTTTGATAATGCTCAACAAAATGTTTCCAGGAAGAAAATATGTTTCCCGTAAGTTTTTTATTCATCGATGCTATCGGCTATTTCGTCATAACCAAATCCGTTAAATGCCGGAATCAAGGTTTCTCTCCGCCAGTTTTTCCGGGCGAAATCACGGGTCTTTTCTTAAAATTCAGGAAATGAAATGGATTTTCCAAGCAGCAATTTCGAACCGGACTTGGTCTTTATTACTATACTTTTTGCCTTATCCCCTACTTATTTAAGCATTTGAACTTTACCAAGGCCAACTATTGCAAATATGTCTGCAACTGTAATGCGTGAGATCACGCCGCTGACTCAAAACGATTGTTTCACCTTGTTTTCCCGGATCAAATCAAATTTTGATTTTCCGTTGCACAGTCATGACGAATTTGAACTGAACCTGATAAGGAATGCAAGAGGGGCAAAACGAATCATCGGTGATCACATTGAAGAGATCGACGATCTTGAGCTGGTATTGGTAGGTCCTAACCTGCAGCACGGATGGTTTACTCATAAATGTACCAGCCAGGAGATTTTTGAAGTGACCATACAATTTCACAAGGACCTGTTTGATGAAAAATTTCTACGCAGGAATCAACTCAGTTTTATCCGCAACATGATTGAAAAATCATCCCGCGGTATTCTTTTTTCCAGGGAAACTACAAGGCGCCTGGCTCCCCGGATCGCTCAGCTGAGCCAGAAACAAGGTTTTGATTCTGTGCTGGAATTGATGTCCATTCTTCATGATCTTTCTGCGTCAAACAAAAGCAGGATATTATCTGACTCATCGTTTAATTACGCCGAATCACATACCTACAGCAGTGCCCGCGTCGAAAAAACATATGATTTCATGAATAAGAATTTTGACAAAGTGATTGGTCTTAATGAAGTGGCACGGCTGGCCAATATGTCTGAAGCATCATTCAGCCGTTTTTTTAAATCACATACAGGCATCACATTTATTGATAGCCTGACCGAGATCCGCTTAGGTCACGCTTCACGCATGCTGATAGATACTTCATTGTCGGTAGCAGAGATAGCCTACAATTGCGGCTTCAATAATATTTCGAACTTCAACCGGATCTTCAAAAAGAAAAAGAAGTGCACGCCAAAAGAATTCCGCGAGAGCTATTCAGGCATTCGACTGTTTGCTTAGTATAACTAAAATGCGAAAAGGAAAACGTAAGAAATTCCTTCCTTAGTTTTCCTTTTCAACAAACAATTTTATTTTGTCAATAACCTAATTTCAATTCCACCCTGCGGTTTTTTGCACGGCCGCCCGGTGTTTTATTATCAGCTACGGGTTCATCCATTCCATGACCAACACTTGTAATCCTGCTTTCATCTACACCTTTCGTAACAAGATATTTCTTTACTGCCGCAGCACGGTTTTCACTTAACACCTGGTTTTTCTCCGGCTTTCCGACATTGTCGGTGTGCCCGTGAATACCGAGTTTTAAATCCGGATTATCTTTTAAGATCTTTACTACATCGTTGAGACCTTTATTTGATTTACCTAACAATTTTGCACTTCCTGTTGTGAAATAAATATTACTCGCCGCATAATCTATCTTTTTCTTTATCTCTTCTGCAATTGCAGGACAACCCTGGTTTTCCGCTACGCCTGCAAGGTTGGGACATTTATCTTCTTCATCGTTTATACCATCGTTGTCCGAATCGGGTACAGGACATCCCTGGTAACGGGCCACTCCCGCTACATCGCGGCATTTATCTTCTTCATCATTTATCCCGTCCTTATCTGTATCGGGTATCGGGCAGCCATTGTACCGTGCAAGCCCGGCAATGTCGGGACATTTATCTTCATTATCCGCAACGCCATCACCATCTTTATCAGGACATCCTTTCAATGAAGCAATACCGGCAACATCGGGGCATGCATCAAGGCTATCAAGGATTCCGTCATTATCACGGTCTTTTGGCGGTTCAACCTGCGGAATAACGACCTGTTTTACCGGCTCTTCTTTCTTCTTACCAATATTTCCGGCGATACCGATGCTATGTACAAAATGGTAGTTATTGGTTTCCTGCGTTACAGGTACACGGTATTGCGATGTAATAAATACTGACGCTTCATCGAACAGGTTTATTTTTAACCCTACACCAAAAGGCATGAAAGCGCTGTAATAGCTATTATACTTGGCAGCGCCGATACCCGCAATCAGGTAAGGTTGTGCCCAGTATTTTTCAGTCGTCATTTTAAAATTAGCAGAAGCGTCTGCTTCCAATAAAAAATTATCGCCGGTATTATTGGGCTTATCAGGCAATGAAATAGTAGCGTAAGAGGCGATGAGCGTTCCTGCAAAATCAATATGATTTGTCAATCCTTTAAAATAAGAAAGTGCAATTCCCGGCGACATTTCACTGATCTTCGCAAATTGTTTATCTCTGAAAGTAGCGGTTAAAGAATTATTGCGGATATATTGAGGAGTTTTGAAATCGTTCATTACAAAACTGATCCCTAATGCAGCGGGCCTGATGTTATCATACTTCTGAGCGAACAAACAAGGGGATAAAATAATGAAAGCGATCAGTGGTAGCAGGAACTTCTTCATACAGGATGTTTTGGTTTGTACGAACAAAAGTAAAAGGTATGTTCAAAACCAGAAAATATTTGTTCACTGCTAATTCGCTCAGACAGAAGGCTTTTTCTTTCCCAGCACCTCCACTTTTACGCGGGTAAGGCCATAACCGATATAGCCGATTTTTTGCGCGGCGGTACGGCTGAGATCAACTACCCTTTTCATCCTTGGGTGCAGGCGGTCATTCGTTTTTACAATTATTGATTTACCATTTCTCAGGTTGGTAACTTTTATCCATGTGCCCAGGGGTAGTACATTACAGGCTGCTGTCAATTTCTTTTGACTGAAGATTTCGCCATTCGCAGTCTGGCGGCCATTGAATTTGTCGTGATAATAACTGGCAGTGCCGTATATGATTTTAGGTGCGGGCTTGCTGTCCTTTTTGTCTTTATCGGGGCCGGCATTTGCGGCCGACAGGAAAAGGGGCAATACAACGGTTGCCAAAACAAGGTGTAATTTCATAGTGTTCAGTTTACTTTCCCGCGAAGTACTTCTCCCGTATCAACTTGTCTTCTCCGTAAACATCATCGTAGAAAACGATCTTCCCATCTTTGCCTTCACAGGTTACGTAACGAATGAATATTGGAATTCTGTTTTTCACGGGTAAGGTATGCTTTTCTTTCCGCTCAAGCCAGGCTTTGAGGGTATCAGATGGGGTAAATTTAGGGTTTATACTCTCCGTTTTGGTCGCAGAAATACTATCGTTGGCCAAAATGTAGAAAGCGAGCTTGTCCCAGCTTTGCACCCTTACACAACCGTGGCTCAGTGATCTCACTGCCCGGGCGAAAAAATAGCGCTGGTTCGTGTCGTGCAGGTACACCGCATACTTGTTGTTGAAATTGAATTTTAATATGCCTAATGCATTATCGTCACCGCTTCCCTGCACTACTTTGTACGGAATACCCAACTTGTATTTTTGCCAATTCACAGTTCCCGGGTCCACTTCCTGCCCGTCTTTTCCAATCAGCACATACCCTTTTTTAGTGAGGTAACCTGTATCTTTTTTTAAACCCGGTAAAATTTCTTTGAGGATAATACTTTCCGGTATTGTCCATTGCGGGTAACTCACCATATTTGATATCGCACTGGTAAGAACCGGTGTACGCGTTGTCGGTTTACCACAAACGATCTTTGATTGAATACGTACAGAATCCGCTTCGCGTAATTGCAGGTAATAACCCGGAAGGTTTACCCATACATATCTTTCCGGCATGATTGGCTGCAATAGTTTATACCGGTCAAGTGTAATCGCAATGCTGACAAACCGGTCTGAATCGGAAGTGTTCAATGCATTCAACATTTGCTTTCCGAATTTGCCGTCCACCGTCAGTCCTCTTCTTTTTTGGTACCGGGTAATAAATCTTGACAGGCGAACGGAATCAAGGGTATTGGCTATCGAATCCGTTAAAAGACTATCTTCTTCGCTCAATCGTTTTATGAGGGTTTTGGAGAAAGCAAATGTATCTTTTGACGGAAATGTCAATTTAGTATGTGGCCTGAAATCGGCGCTGTCTAAAAAATTTACGATGGCATTTCGCAAAGCCAGGTAATCTTTATTTACAGGTTCCAGCGAGTGAATAATTCGTTGTAAGGTATCACCGTTGAATAATGAATCAAATTTTTGATGATAAAAATCCTCTGATAAGACGGAATCGGTACGTTGCGTTATACTGTCATTTGGCAATCGCCCGAGTTTTATATCGCTTAATATCTGCACAAATGCATCTGTCAGCATCACATCGGCCCTGGCCCACAAGGCGGCATCCCGCCTATCCGTACTATCATTTTCAATACGGGTACGTATAGAATTTAACTGGCGAAAATGATAATCTTGCGGAAATAGTCCATACTGCCTGCATGCTGAAATAAAGCTGAACATGGAATCACTAAGGGGTAACCAGTGTTCTTTGCGGGCCCAGGCACCTGAGTCGCTTTGATGACTGTAAATAAACCGTGTGATTTGCGGCTGTCGAAGAGTGATTGAATCATCTATCCTGCCTGCATTACCCACGGCATATTTCAACGCCTGGCTGATAATATCATTTGTTTTCAGGTCAATATCCTCCGGCTTGGCAACGATTTCCTTTGCTTCGGGCTGTCGTGCCGGTTCGTTGCAAAACTGCAGAAAGCACGACAATATTATAAGTGCTGAAAGTTTACCAGTTAACCGAGAGAATTCTGAGCGTGTATGGAGCATAAAAAGTTTTACAATGATCAGCTAACCATCAGCACATTAAAGACCAACAAAATAACAAAACGTTTCAGTAATCAGGAAGTTATCATTATCATTTTTTCAATACTGATAATGAACGATTTAGTAAATAATCGCTAAGATAGGAGGAAGAAATTGCAAATAAAAAATGAGGAGGAATGCGGAAAAAAATCATCAACTAAAATCGTTTATGCCGAAACAAGGAACTCTGCTACAAATTCCCCCTTAAATTTCAGGTAAATAATATCTTCTTTAAAAAGAGTGGCTTCAAACGTTATCCGTTTGTTTTCGCTGTTTGCGTATGTAATGCGGGCATTCACATTCCTGTTTTGATTGGGATCAATCACAGACAGGAACTTTATATTGTCCGCTTTCTGCAGAAACATTTCTTTTCCCGTAACCGTCTCCGTTACTTCTTTCACCATTTCCATCATGCACACGCCGGGTACTACCGGCTGGCCGGGAAAATGTCCCTGGAAGATTTTATGTGCCGCATTTATTTCAAGCGAGGCAGAAATGACGCCTTGTTCATCGCTCACTGACTGTATATAAAAGAAATCATCTTTCAGCATATTGGTAAATTCTTTTTAAACCGATTTCAAAATTAAAATTAGTGTGCGTGATGCCGATAGTATCCGGCATGCCTTCCTTAAAATTTTCGGCAATGGCGGTCATCACCGGCTTGCGTACATTGCCTCTTTCCATGCGTAACATTCTTTTACATACACTGTCGGTTATATAGTAGTAATGATCTTTTCCTTCGGAAAAGGTATAATAATTAAGTGAATCCTGTTTCAAAACATAACCATTTGCATTGTCTATCCTGTTCATCAGCACCAGTTGAAAATCTTTCCGCAAAGTTTTTATAACCGCCTTCCTGTTCATTTCCTTATAGACGTAGTAAACGGTAAAATCGTTACCGGAAAATCCAAAATCAAAAAATTTAAACCCCGCTTCGTTTGAAAATACGATTCGGGTGCTGCTATCGGGCATTGTTTTGATGATCAATAAACCGCTGAGATGTTTGCCAACCACATTGACTTGTGTATTATACAGCGCCGTCGTAAACACAGGTTTGAATTGCTGCACGCAGCTCACGTCTCCTTGTATCTTCTGCAATTTTTTATACGGTGCAAAACAGGAAGAAAGACAAACCAGGCAGCTAATTGGTAGCAAACAGCGCATCCGGAAGCGATACATTCATTTCACGGTTAAGATAGTTTATAGTTGTATTGTCACCGGAAGGTTCATGCATTTCGATCTTCGTCACTGAAAAATCTTTTTTACTCACAATAAGATTTATGTTTTTGAAAAGATTTTTAAGATTCTTATTCACCGGCGATAACTCCGCAAGATACGTATCACCTGCTTCAAAAATCCGCGTGGTAAAATCCGGGTTATTCAGCGCAGAGCCATTTACACAATCCATCATTGTTTTGTTGATCTGTTCAAAGAGCTTATTGGATTTTGCAGAAATCCTGTTTTCTTTCTGGCTGTCTTTTATGTAAATCTTCGATCCGTTGATGATCATCAGGTACTGGAACGGCTGCATGTATTCCATCCGCACCGCATTTTCCCGCCTGAACCAGAATTTTCCTTTGGACACGATTTTCTCGGATAACAGGCTTAATTCTTTTTCCTGGACAAAATCGCTTTTTATAGTCGTTATCTTTTGTGAAGCGGCTGCAAACTTTGTTTTGAAATCGGCAGCATCAGTCATTAACTTATACCCTGGATATTGAGCCTGTGTATAACCCGCTGTCAACAACAAGAACAAGATAGCAACGACGTTACGCATACGGTTCCAGTTTTAATAATTTATCCAGTCGAACAAATTCAAATCCTTCCTGTCTTGCCAACTCGATGAACGCCGGAAGTACAGATTGTATTGCCTTGCCAGTATCATGAAACAGCACAACCGCACCAGGTTTTAACGCTTTGGTAACTTTTAATAATAAACGCTGATGATCGGTGATAACTGTATCGAGCGAACGAATGTTCCAACCCACAGGAATATAATTTCCCTTAATGACGGCTTTTGCCAGGTTAGGGTTGGTTACACCATACGGAGGTCTGAACAATTTCGGTTTTACTCCAATTACCTTTTGAATGATTGCATCGGTTGCTTTCAGATCCTTATACATTCTGTCAGCCGAAAAAAGATCAAACCAGGTAGCATGCGAATAACTGTGATTCCCGACAATATGCCCGGCTTCGTGTACCTGTTTCAGTAAGGATTCGTTCTGTGCAATGCGTTTGCCGATACAAAAAAAAGCGGCCGGCACATTTTCCTCTTTCAATATTCCAAGAATATGAGGCGTATATTCCCGGGCAGGCCCATCATCAAAACTGATCGCTATTTGTTTTTCCTTTGTTTTCCCGGTGCAAATAACCTGCAAATAAAAATTCGAATGGACATTATAACTTCCCCAAAAAAGTATAAGAGAATAAATAATAGCCGCAATGATGTACGTATAAAAGGGCATATCGCTTCCTATGTCAACGATAATCAACATAACAAACACCGCGACAAAAAGAAGATTTGTATTTCTGAAATTTAGCATGCCGAAAGCAAATACAAAGAATGATGAATGTTTTGATAATGGTTATAAAATAAAATTTTCTTTGGACTTTCCAAAGCAAGTGAAGGAATTTTTCCGGTTTTAAGAACATTGGCGGCGAGCCAAAGCGCAAAGGCTGACGAAGTTGGATATTCGCCACAAAGATGCTTGTAATCAATCTTATTCTTACCGCGGAATAATGATAGGTTCAATTTTTCATATATCGAATCATTTCTTATATCCCCATTTCTGCCTTGTATCACCAAATCAATATCATTAACCGTAATAGCCTGTGAAGATAAAAAGTCTTCAATATTCCTTTTGACTTCGTCAATACCTGCAGGTTTAAAGAATGTATATACAGCGTTTAACTTCGCATAGTCTTCACCGGAAGCCTGTTTGGATAATATGAAAAAGGAGGCTCCTTCCCCATCAATGGTACCTTTTGATCGTGAATTGAATATTTCGAGGTTGGAAACCGGCTCTTTTTTATATAGGTTAAAACGGCTTAAGATTTCATGACTCACATTGGTTATCTCATCCACGCCGCCGACAAGAACAGTAGATGCTTCGTTATCGTGCATTAATCCCACTGCATCCAGCAACGCGTTTTCAAATGAAAAGCCGCGATGAACAAACGTGTTATTATAATTATGACATTTGATCATTAATGCAACCTGCGCCGCGACTGTATTATGAGTCGATTGAATAAATGCAGTTGGCGTTAACAATTCCTCTTTATTTTCAACCATCTTCGTCAGGAAAGACTCAGTATCCGCAAGACAACCGTACGCTGTACCAGCTATAATCGCATCAGGATTCTGTACATCCGCTTCTTTCAAACACGCCATCGCTGTAGCAACACCCATTTTTATGATGTGACTCATTCTCCGGATCATCTTTGGATCAAGAATTTTCGCATAGTCCGGTTCGATACAGGTCAGCCGGTTTGTAGTATACACGGCCGGTTCAGTCAGTAACTGGCTGAACGATGCCTGGGGTGATATGCTCGCGGCTGATCGTATAAACATAGTGCGAGCTAGGTTTTTGAAAAAATAAGTGATGAACAATTACCACCAAATCCAAACGAATTTGACAATACGTGATTGATCTGATTTCCTTTACTGAATTTCGTTTCTGGTGCAAACGGCAGTTCTTTCATTTGCGTTTTAAAACGAAGATTGGGATAAATCAATCCATACTGAATGGATAAAACAGAAAAGACGGCTTCAACGCCTCCGCTGGCGCCCAGTGTATGACCTGTAAATGATTTTGTTGAGCTCATGGGCGGAAAATCTTTTTCGAATAATAATTTAATCGCTGTTCCTTCTGCGATATCATTATTCTGCGTGCCCGTACCATGAAGATTAATATAATTTATCTCTGTCGGTTTAATATTACTTTTCTGTATCGCTCCTTTCATAGCTAAAAAAGATCCTGTCCCTTCCGGTGATGATGCCGTCTGGTGATACGCATCGTTCGCATTACAATAACCACTCAGCGTGCAAACAGGTTTCTTTGCCAGTGTTGCCGCTACTTTATTTGAAACCAATACAACATATCCTGCGCCTTCTCCTAAATTTAATCCTCTTCTATTCTCATCAAACGGTTGACAATACCCGTTGTCCAGAATCATCAACGTATTGAAGCCATTTAATGTAAACTTTGCCAGTGCGTCGGTACCGCCGGCAATTACCACGTCGAGTACATTTTGTTTTATTAATCTTGCTCCGCAAAAAATGCTGTTGGCTGAAGAAGAACAGGCTGTACTGATAGTAGAAACATAGTTTCTGATACCTAACATATCCGCCACTAATTCTGTGACGGCCCCACATTCATGATTCACCACATCGCGGAGGCGACCCTTCGCATGGTTTGAAAGAAATCCGGGATAAAAGTTTTCTGTTTTATCCATACCGCCAACCGTATTGGCAGAAATAAAGCCGGTTCTCAATCCGTGAAAATTTTCAATCCCGGCATCAGCCAATGCTTCTTTCACCGCAATAGCGCTCAACAATGCGGTACGGCTGATATGCGCCGGCATCCCCGCCATATCTGCAAGCTCCTTATTACTGTGCTTAACTTCGGCTACTGGTAACCGTTGTTGATGAATGGAATCAAGGAAATGCATTTCACCCATGCCGGCCTTTTCCTGCTCGAGTGAAGCAAGACTTTCAGCGGTATTATTACCAATAGCTGAAATAATTCCTGTACCGGCAATAAATACGGGTGCACTCATGCGTTAGGCCTTCGTGGGCTGATGTTCTGTAATGTATTGCGCCATCGTTCTGACCGAACGGAACACAGTCTGACCTTCTTCCGCACTGGCCAGCTTGATTTGATATTCCTGCTGCAGCAATACAATCAATTCCAATGCATCAATGGAATCCAAACCAAGTCCCTCTACAAAAAGAGGTTGATCATCGCCTATATCTTCCGGTTTTAAATCTTTCAGGTTCAACTGGCGGATGATCTGCTCCTTCAGTGTATGCATTAACTTATCCATTGGCTAATTCGTAAATGTTTTGAATATTCTTTGTTATAAATAATTGCGAACCGCTCCTGTTTATCTTTTCGACCAGGTACAACACCGATTTATATTTTTCACCGATTATATCGGCCCACCCGCAAATACACGCGGATAGATTATGCCTCGTCATCAAATCGTTCACATAGAACTCAATAAACGGGATGTCAAACTCCTCCTGCACAAAAAAAGCATTTTCTCCTTTGAAACCGTTCCGTATGCAAATTTCGCCAATTACAATATTCGGCAAAGTATATACAAACAACGCCGGGCTGGGTATATTTTTTACCGATTGCCAGTAACTGAGATCCGCATCCAGGCTGGCATTTGCATTGGCAAATACAATTCCTATAGCATCTGCAGCGTAATCAGCCCGCTGAAAATTTCCATTCAGCAAAATTTCCGATGCCAGGAAGCCCAATTTAGAAAGATTATCCATTTTATAAAATTTCGGATAATCAATCCCAAAATGTTTATACACCGATAGCAGGAAATCTCCGGCTGAAGCAATTTCATTTGTAAAAAGAACTTCTTTATTCTTGCGGACGATTCCTTTGCTGATACTGCAACTGGCTGTAATGTATCTTTCCTCAGGCATGTTAAAATTTCCGATTTGGGATTTTTGACGTTGGATTGCTCAACCGGCAGCAGGTGAATTCGAAAAATCCACAATCAAAAATCGTAAATCCTTTCCATTTATCAGGCACTCCGCAGGCTGTCCCTCATTTCAATCATTCTCGCCAGTTTATGCAACGCGTGTTTATGATCACTCACATACGGATTGCTCATATCCCATACATACCCCGCCAATACAGAACATATCTGGCTCTTGATAAGCGCATTCTGATCATCAGCAAAAAATATCGTGTCCAATGTTCCGGCATACCATGCCATTACGTAAGAACGGAATGTATCTACGCCCTGCTGCATAATATTCATATACTCTTTATCCCAATCTACTTCTCCACCTTTTAGTTTACGCACAACCAGTTTGCCGGCCAACTGGCTCGACACCGTTGCCAATGTAACGCCCGATGAAAATACGGGATCCAGGAATTCTGTCACGTTTCCGGTGAGCACAAATCCATTTCCATAAAACTTATCCGTTGTTGCTGACCACGACTGCAATTCCCGCGGCTGGAAAACCAATTCCACATTTTCCATTCTTTCGGCTATATATGGCTGTGAGGCGACCATGGCCCTGTACTGTTCTTCGGGCGTGCCGGGAAAGCGGTCAAAGAACTCTTTGTCACCCACATAACCAAGCGACGTAACACCGTTTGAGAATGGAATGATCCATATCCAAACTGCCTTTTCATGCACGACGATCGTAATTCGGTTCGGCTCATCATCCATTGAACGTTTTAAATCTACCGTATGCGCAAACATTGCTTTTCGCGCCGGCAGGTTCGATGGTCTTTCCATGTTAAACAACTTAGGAATGACGCGGCCATAGCCACTACCATCTATTATAAACCTGGCTTCGATCTGCCTTTTGTTTCCCTTTGTATCTTCTACAGTCGTCACGGATGTTCCGTCTTCATTGAATTTTATCCCGGTGACTGTTGTTTCGTATTCAACGGGCACTCCCATCTTTTCCACTGTATTTGCAAGTGTCTGGTCAAAGTCAGCACGGGGCACCTGCCAGGTCCATGTCCATCCTTTGGTAAACTGATCGGCAAACAAATAATCGCAGATTTTTCCATTCTTTACAAACTTGGCTCCGAACTTTTGCTGGTATCCTCTCGCTTTGACAGCATCAAGGAACTTTGCTTCTTCCAATGCTTCCATGCATCTCGGCAATAGACTTTCCCCAATCACAAACCGGGGAAATTTCATTTTCTCAACAATTTTTACGTTGTACCCGGCCTGGTAAACAATCGAAGCAGCAACAGTGCCCGAAGGGCCCGCACCAATAACCAACACATCTGTTTTTTCTGTTTGCATAATCTTTAGTTAGAATAGTTTTTTTTATTTTTCGTGAAACGTGAATCGTCAGTCGTGAGAAATCTCCTTTTATCAAGGCCGTCTCACGATTCACGCCTCACGATTCACGCCTCACGATTCACGCCTCACGATTTCTCTTTCTTACACTTCAACAAAGTATGACTCAATCCAATATTATCTACCTGCTCTACAATTTTAAATCCTGCATCATGAATACATTTTATAAATACACGCGAATCATACATCTGGCTATTGCCATTTGCCAACGCGGTAAAATATATCGAGGTCTGCTGTAAGCAAAATGCGGCCGTTTCAAATCGTTGTGTGTCCCAGAATGCTTCGAGTATAAGAACATATCCATTATCATCCAAGGCTTCTGCACATCGTTTTAATATTGACACAATTTCGGCCTCGGAAAAACAATCCAGGAATTGGCTCATCCAGATAGCGTCTGCTCCTTTCGGTAGCTTCTGCGATTCGTCCAGGATATTTACAGGGTAAAATGAAACTCTATCTGTTAACCCGAGTTCTTCCATTCTTTTCTTTGCCATGTTGGCCTGGCCGGGCAAATCGACGATCGTGATATGAATGTCATTACTGAATTGAGCAGATGCAATCGCCCATTTACCGGTATTGCCGCCGATGTCGAGTATTTTTTTTATTCCATCTTTATATACTAGCGGTAAAGCCTTTGGAAAAGCTGTATCAGAAAAAAAATGATCGAACGCAAACCAGCTTTTCTGAATATCGGGTGGTAATTGTGAGAGACCTTCGTATATCGTTGGCCAATTACCCAGTTCTTTCAATCCTTCGGGCTTTTCATTCCGAATACTGTCTTCAAGATGAAAAAGTCCTTTATAATTTACATCCTGTATAAAATCCATATTCACGCGGGTAAGGGGATCATGTAATATAAAATAACCGGTCTTGGTCAACGTATATTTTTCATTATTTACTACAACTAATCCGATACCGAGTGAAGATTCGATTAATACTCTCACCCCATAATGCGGCAACTTAACTTTTTCCTCTATCTCATTTAATGTCAGACCAGTTGATGCGCTATCCTCTATCACTTTTAATATGCCGGTATCGCGCATTACTTTTGCCACCTGGAAAACAACCGGCCCAAATGCTATAAACTGTGCCAACCCTTTTGCTTCAAGCGCTGTCTTTGTATCCTTGCTGAATAGCTTCATTACTTTTTATTACGCAGTAGATTAAAAATATTATGTCTTTTGTAAAACAATAGCTGCATTGCATCCACCGAAGCCCGATGCTGTTTTAAGGCAGGCATTAAATACACCTTGCTTTAACCCGGTAAATACATTGACAGGTTTTGATGTGCCCTGTTTTGTATATCCTGAAGTCGGCAAAACTACATTTTCTTTCAAAGAATGCATAGAAATAACTGTTTCAATCAAGCCTGCAGCGCCAAGTGTGTGGCCATAATATCCTTTCAGACTGTTCAGTGGAATATCCTGCATGCCCGCAAGATTAATTGCCTTCGCTTCCATTTCATCATTGTACGCGGTGGCGGTACCATGCGCAGAAATAAAATCAATATCATCTTTTGAAAGACCGGATTCTTTTAACGCTGCTGTTATTGCCTGGTACAATTCTTCTCCTGTTCGAGACGGACCTGAAATATGATTTGCATCATTACTTATTGCACCACCGGTAACCTTTACAGCGCCATGCGCAGGTTTGCCTGCAGAAAGAATAACCGTCGCTGCTCCTTCACCCAGCGTAATGCCATTCCTTGCTTCGTCAAATGGTTTACAAGGCTCGGCACTAACGGCCTGGAACGATTGAAAACCTGACAGGATAAATTTTGTGATGACGTCAGCACCGGTAACCACTGCAGTATCATATTTACCGGACTGAATAAGACGCATGCCGGTAATGATTGCAACCAATCCTGAAATGCACGCGTGGGAAATAATAACCGGTTTATTGACAAATCCAAAATGTGAAGCAACTAATTCTGCAGAATGCGCCAGGGATATTCTATTTTTTACATCATTGGTTAAAGCTTCGCTTTCTATCAGGCTTATATTCCCTTTTGTGGAAGAAATGATCAACACCGTCTTTTCATCAGCTGCTTTGACATCACTATTGCGAAGTGCATCATTCACCGAAACAAGAAGAAACTTCTCAAATTTTGTATATGAACTATTTTTTGTTTTTGGTTCGTATAGCGTCGCATCATTCACGATAGAAGCATATACCGGTTGCGAAGACAATGCTGCATCATCCTGCTTCTGAATCCCGGAAACATCTTTTTTGAGATTGGCAAAATTATCAACAGAGGTGTTTCCCAACGGCGACACTATATTATCTGACACAATGAAAACCTCTCTCATGAAAATGTTTAACGTTTAAAGTTTAATAGTTTAAAGTTGAAACCCGTTTTTATTGTTTCCTGAACTTTCATGCTATTAAATACCCACCTTCTTTTTCCATTCTTCGTAAAAAGATGGATTGGTCAACTGAAGTACCGATGTCTCTTTATCCAGGAAAACCTGGATGGAAGAGCCGGTAGCTACCAGTTCTCCTTTTATCGTATTGTACAATCTATACTCAAATTTCAGTTTGGCTGCTTCGGTCGGAATAAATGTGGTCTCTACCGTTACCTTATCGCCGTAACGGAGCGAACGTTTAAACGAGCAATCCACATGTACGACCGGGATGATGATATTTTTCTGGTAAAAATCAAGATAGCCGATGCCATATTTGGTTCCAAAAGCTTCGCGTCCGTCTTCAAAATACCGGATATAGTGGCCATGCCACACGATGCCCAATGGATCGGCTTCATTAAAGCGAACATTTATTTCAATCTTTTCCGTAAGTTGTATACTCATCCACTTCCTTTTTGACCCGCGGCACGATGTTAAAGCCCGTTAGCCTTCTTCCAGTTTTTATATTTATCGCCTGCGTCATCCAGTACATTGTATACCAATTTCGCCCAATAATTACGCAAACCAAAACCGCCTCCCTTTTCATTAAACTTTTCGCTGTACAACACTTTACTATTCGTCATATCCAGAAATACCAGGTAGGCAGTACCGTGTTCTTTTGTTTTGTTCATTGATTCAACCACAACCATAGCGCCTATGCCTCCCTTGCCTTTGAAACTATATCCCTTCACCAATTTCTCAACCGCAGCCGGAGAAAGATGATTTTCATCGTCGCCACCGGTTGATGTTATTTTACTTACTTCTATTTTACTATTATGCGATTCAACTGCAGATATATCGGTTTGCACACTGGCACGGTGAAAAAATTTACCGAAATCATATTTCTTTGGTTCATTCAAGGTGAGTTCATTGATCGATGCAAAATGCCTGTCCTTAAGATCCTTTACTTCAAAATCTGTGTGACCGGCAACTTTTGCTTCAGTAAAGTCTACCCCAAGCCAGGTGACTGCTGTTTGCTCATTGAAATAATCTTTGAACGTTAATTGAGCAAAACCGGCTTGTGAAAAAACAATGGTAAGCGCCAATGTAAACAGGCGATTGAAAAGGCTTATTCGTCTCATAACGATAGTGTTTTAGTTTTTTGAATTATCGGAAATAAAAATTTTCATCTCACAACGCGCTACTAATTTATCGCCTACTTTGGAATGCCCGGAAATTATTGTCACATTCAACACGTGGTTTTTGATAGTTATTTCTGTTTCAAGCGTTTCACCGGTTACCGGCAACCGCTCTATCTTAAGATTTTGTACCGCTGCAATATATCCTATTGGTACGGGTTTATTTTCCTGGCTGCAAATATATCCAATCCTTGCGGCTGCTGTTTGCGCAATATTTTCCACCAATGCCGGTTCCGTTAAAAAGCCTTTCCTGACAAAAAGATTATCCTCGTTTACATGAAAAGCTGACTTGGCAGATTGTTCGTCGCAAGCCGTCAATTCGTTAATCATAACGAACGGCGCCCGCTGCGGAATAAAGGGAAGTATGTTGGTTTCGGGAATCATTTTTACTTTATAAAGTTCAAGCTTTGTAATTACAGTTTGCAGTAGGAATTTTCAGTTATCGGGATAGTTTAAACTGCCCACTGAAGACTGCGAACTGTTGACTTCATTCATTTCCAAAACTCATAATAGTTATACCATTGCTCAGGGTATTCCCGCACTTTTCTTTCCATCTCCTGCACAAAATCATTCATCATTTTTAACTGTACAGCGTTTCTTTCTTCATTTGCATACAACTTTACCGGCGTGGCAAAAAAATGATAATGCAATTTGCTTTCTTTCAATGCAAAAACAAAAGAAACGGGAACTTTAAATTTATCAGCCAACACAAATGGACCTATGGGAAATTTTGCTTTTGATCCGAGGAAAGCGACTTGATTTGTCTTGACGTCTTCTACAAAACGATCGGCATGCATACACACCAGTTCATTTTTATCCAGCGCTTCCTTTATCTGGTATACATGAGAGAGATCGTTTTTGATAACAATGATCTTTGCATTTCGCTCACCCGTTACGCTTGTTAAATATTCTTTCAGCTGCTGATGCTCGCCATCAAACATCACGATATTGATGCGGGTATTCAACCGTTTTAACAAATGCCCGGCTATTTCCCAATTCCCGACGTGGGCGCTTAACAACAGCCCGCCTTTTTTCAGGGTGACCATTTCGTGTAAATAATCCTCGCCATCGAAATTGAACGTAAAGGAGTTTTGAATACCGCTCATAAGGACGATGCGGTCGATAATCGTTTGTCCAAACAGGTAGTAATTGGTGTAAATCTTAGACACCGATTGCCATACACCGAAACCCAGTTTTTTCCGGAAAAAGCGATACATAATTCCGTTGGAACGGAATGAAAAAAGAAAATACCAAAACGTAACAAAGCGGAGAAGAAAATAAGCCGGCAACACCCCCCATCGTTTAAGGATGCCAATAAATATCCTGTACCCCAACCTGGGGCCCTTCGATTTTCCTTGCCATTGCGGCATCAGGCTAATTCTTTAGAATTTACCCGGGAAGTTATATAATCATAAAAATCCTGGAAAGTAGAAATAGTGGTAAAATCTTCAGGCTTTACTTTGAAGGAAAAATTGTTTTCAATCACCACAACCAGGTCTATATAATCAAGACTATCCAGTTCCAACACCTCTTTAAGATTCGCTTCCGGTTTTATCTTCGAAGCATCCACCTCAAATTCTTCTACCAGGAATTCATTAATCTTCCCGATTATGTCCTCATTTCTTGTCATAACAATATAATTACCATTTTCGTACGATAAGTGATGAATTCGTTCCACCGAAGCCGAACGAATTGGACAAAAATACATTTATATCTGCGTCTTTGGAAGTTTTTATAACATTCAATTTTGCAGAATCTTCATCGGGTGTTTCGAAATTAATGTTGGGTGCAATAAAGTTGTTCTGCATCATTAAACAGGAGTAAACAATCTCGCTGGCTCCCGCCATCCAGCACTCATGCCCGGTCATCGATTTGGTAGAACTGACCGGCGTATTGTTACCCTGGAACACTTCATGGATCGCTCTTGCCTCGCTCGCATCACCGGCCGGGGTAGACGTAGCATGTGCGTTAATATAATCAACTTCGCCAGCCTTCAAACCCGCATCTTTTAGCGACATCGCCAGCGAACGAACGGGGCCGTTTACTGTTGGGTTTGAAATATGCTCCCCGTTTGATGAAAATCCATAACCGATGACTTCTCCGATGATCTTTGCCCCTCTTTTTTCCGCAGATTCAAGGCTTTCCAGGATGACTGTTGCCGCGCCACCGCTCGGTATCAATCCATCGCGGTTTTTATCAAACGGCCTGGATGCCTTTTCCGGCTCATGTTCGTGAATGGAAAAAGCAGAAAGCGCATCAAAAGTCCCCATGGATAGATAATTAATTTCCTGTGCACCACCCGTTATAACGCATTCCTGCAGACCGGCTTTGATAAACATATAAGCGACCCCGATAGAATGAGAACCACTGGCACAGGCGGCACTTACAGTGAAATTGATCCCTTTCAATTTAAAAATTGTGGAAAGATTCATGTTCACCGTAGAATTCAGCGTCTGGAACACAGCCGCGGAGCCGACCAGCGTAGTATCCTTTTTTTCCCGGAGAATGTCGTTGGATTCGATGATTGCTTTTGCAGACGTATCGTTGCCATAAAGAATGCCCACTTCGCGCTGGTTGATATAATCCTGGTCAATTCCGGCGTGTTTCAACGCTTCTACCGTTGCCATATATGCGTATTCCCCATGTTCGGGCAGCATGATACGGGAACGCCGATCCAGTAATCCTTTCAGATTTGGTCTTTCCACAAAACCGGTTAAGCCTGAGCGATAGCCATATGCCTTACGGACGGGATCGAGAATAATACCGGACTTTCCTTTATACAACGAATCCTTTACTTCATCAAGGTTTTTTCCCAGACATGAATAAATACCCAACCCGGTGATAACAACTCTATGCATGGCGATTAAATCAGCAGTTCAAAGTTACAACGTGAATTTTACGCTATTCGGTCTCAAATCTGGCAATTTAAATTATCGGTTTGAAAATTAATGAAATGAGTTGGGATTTTTTATACATGAATTGGCGATGCGATGCTTCCGGTTTCCGTTTGTTGAATGGAGTGCAAAAAGGTGAAAAGGTTACAGATTTTTGCTGAAAAATGTTTGCAAGTGGTATTCGGTGCAATTTTCACGCTTTCCGGATTTTTCATTTGTAGTCAGTTTCCGGTGACCGCTTCCCAAACGCCGATTTTCTTTGTAAATTTGGAAAATATGAAAGCCGGGATGTAATTAAACTCATTGAAGATGACGGATGGTATTTGGTGAGGCAACGAGGCAGTCATAAGCAGTATAAGCATAAAACAAAGAAAGGATTAGTAACTATTGCGGCCCACAAAATGAGTGATGAAGTAGCACCCGGAACTTTAAATAGCATTTTGAAGCAGTCTCAATTAAAAAAGTAATGACAAAATATTTAGTAGTCTACGAGAAAACGAGGACCGGTTACTCAGCATACGCACCTGATCTTCCCGGTGTGATTGCGACTGGCAAAACAAAAAAGATCGTCGAAAAAAATATTTTTGAAGGAATTCAGTTTCATCTTGAAGGGCTAAAAGAAGAAAAGATGCGCATACCCAAATCACAAGCAGAAAGTGAAGTATTCGTTTTTGCCTTTTGATTGCCGGGTTTCTTAACTATAAAGCCCTCCATTGATCGACAAAATCTCTCCCGTTATATACGCTGCTTCCGGTGAAGCAAGAAAACCAACTGCATGCGCCACTTCTTCAGGCGTTCCAAAGCGATTGACCGGTATCAGCGCCTTCATTTGTTTTTCATCAATGTCAGCGGTCATGTCTGTTTTTATAAAACCAGGTGCTACGGCATTCACGGTTACATTGCGCTTGCCTACTTCCTGCGCCAATGCTTTTGTTGCTGCGATCACACCTCCTTTTGCTGCAGAATAATTTGTTTGCCCGGCAAGTCCTTTCAATCCCGATAAGGAAACAACATTTATGATACGGCCATAGCGCTTCAACAACATACTGTTCAAAATGATTCTCGTAACGTAAAAGAAACCGCCAAGGCTTGTCTGAATTACTTTATCCCACTGCTCGTCTTTCATCCACATCATTAGGCCGTCTTCTTTGATGCCTGCATTGTTTACCAATACTTCGATTATTTTATCAGTATTTTTTTCAATCCAGCCGCCAAGCACCTGTTGCACCTGCTCCCTGTTGGCAACATCAAACTGCATGACTTCCCCGGTGCCGCCGGCTTCCATCACCATAGCCAATGTATTTGCGGCTTCAGCTTCATTGCCTTTAAAATTTATCAACACATAAAAACCCATCTGTGCCATTTTTATACAAATAGCCCTGCCTATTCCTCTCGATCCGCCGGTTACCAATGCGCATTTCATGTTATAAAATTCTTTTTGACTTTTCTGTTGATAAATCTGTTGCTAAAAAATTATGCTTGAGGAAAAGTTTGTTTTTGTAATGAATATTCGAAAATGGTGAATAGAGAACAGAATGTAAAAGGGTGCGACGCAACAGAAGCCAGATAGTAGTAACCAAGCCGGGTACATAAAAAAATTATTACTTCTTCACTGTATTGGCAGGTATTCCATTCTGACTGGCAACAACCGGTGCAGGTACAATTACAGGTTCTGAGTTTTCGAAATACTCTTTCACTTTCGCCATCTCTTTGTAACGCGGTGCATCTTTTACAAATTTTGGAAACAGCTCGCGTATCATTTTATATACAGTTTGCGTGTTGACCGATAAACGCGGCACACATTCCAGGTAATCTATCGCCTGCATGATCGTGACGGCCTGTATCGCGATTACTTCAAACGAGTTATCAATTACTTTCTTTGCAATCAACGCTGCATTGCAACCCATGCTCACAATATCCTGGTTGTCGTTGTTGTTCGGAATGCTATGCACATACATCGGGAATGATAGCGTCTGGTTTTCTGCAACAGTAGATGTCGCGGTGAATTGCATGCCCTGCATACCAAAATTTAATCCCAAAACGCCCAGGTTCACAAATGGTGGAAACTTCTGATTCAGTTTATCATTCAGCAAATAATTCAACTGGCGCTCACTCAGCATCGATAATTTCGTGATCGCCGTTTTCAATTTATCCATCTCGAGCGAAACATAATCGCCGTGAAAATTACCGCCGTGGAAAATGTTGGAATTGGCTACATCCACCACCGGGTTATCATTCACAGAATTCAATTCATCCACCACTACTTTTTCCGTATTCGCAATCGTATCATATACCGGGCCGAGCACCTGCGTCACACAACGAAGTGAATAGTACTCCTGGACTTTATCTTCAAAGACATCATGTTTGATGTTGTCCGGGTTGTACAGATGTTCGGAGCGGCTGCGGATCATTTTGCTTCCATCAAGAATGTTTCTGAAAACAGATGCGATATGATTTTGCCCCTTATGATGCTTTACAATATTCAATTCGTAGGAATAATGATCATCGTATGCTTCCATGATCTCGTTGGTCATGGCCGACAGCATGATGGACCATTGCAATAATTTTTTTGCCTGGATGATATTTAATAAACCAATGCCCGTCATTGCTGAGGTGCCATTAATAACAGAAAGTCCTTCGCGGATATGAATAGTTAGCGGTTTTATACCCAGTTTTTTAAATACATCAGCAGCCGGCTGAACTTTATCTTCATAAATCACTTCGCCTTCGCCAATTAAACCGAGGCCAAGATGTGCCAACTGTACCAAATCGCCGCTTGCTCCTACTCCACCGTGTTCATAGATACAGGGAACAATATTTTTATTGATCATTTCTTTGAGCAACTCTACCAGTTCAATATGCACACCGGAGTATCCCTGCACGAGGCTGCTCAATCGCGCTACCATAACCGCTCTGCCTAATAATTGCGACATCATTTTGCCCGCGCCTGAACTGTGACTGCGGATAAGATTGTACTGCAGCTCGAGCACATTCGTCTCACTCACTTTATATTGTGCCATAGGGCCAAAGCCCGTGTTGATTCCGTAAATCAGTTTTTGCGTGGAAAAATTTTTCAGAAACTGGTGACTGGCGTCCACCTTTTTAAGAACAGAAGCTTCCAGTTCGATCTGTTCACCACCCAGGAGAATTTTCCCAAAATCTTCCAGCGTCAAAGTTCCTGTTCCGACTTTTATCATGCAGGTGAATGATTAATGCTTAATAAACAAGTCACAAAAGAAACAAAATATCTTTAAGCTATCAAGTTTTTATTGCGGCCGCCCGCTTGTCAATGAATTTGACGGGCTTGCGCATCATTTCGGGGAATTGCATTTTTTGAATAGCCTGTGCATCAAGGTATTTGATATGCGGCGTGACCCGCAGTTTTGCCTGCAGGTAGGCCCTGATTTTGTGATCCGTTGCTTCTGACGTATCTGTTGCCAGGAGGTATAACAACACGTCATCCGTTCCGATTTCATTCGACTCCACTTCCACCACGTAATCCCTGATATTTTCCATACCGTTCAGCAGATCAAACAGCGCCGGCGCAAACAATGTTGTGCCTTTGAATTTGATCATCTGCTTTTTGCGGCCGATAACGGGAGAAAGCCGCAGGCTGTTGCGGCCGCAACTGCATGGCTCATTGAAGGCAATGCAGATATCGCCGGTCTTGTAACGAAGCAGCGGCATTCCCTCCACGCCCAACGTGGTGATCGTTACCTCGCCGGGCTTTCCGGCTTCAACAGGATTATTATTATCATCCAGCAATTCAACAATCAATAATTCAGGGTTCAGGTGACCGCCTTTGCCTTGATTGCATTCCGTAAATGCCGTTTGCATTTCGGTAGAGGCATAGGTGGAGAACAATTGAATGTTCCAGGCATCTGTAATTTTTTTGCCCAGCACATTCAATGAAAAGTCGGTGTTGCGGATATTTTCACCGATGCAGATTGCTTTCTTTACCGAAGATGCATTGATATCAATCGAATGTTCTTTGGCATAAGCGATCAATTTTAGAATAAAGGAAGGAACCGCTACAATCGCTGTCGGCTTTAACCGGTTGATCGTTTCCCATTGCAAAGAAGGTACACCGGGGCCTACTCTTATCAGGCCCGCACCGAGTTTGCGTATGCCCGAATAATAAGCCATGCCTGCCATGAACTGCCTGTCCAGTGTCAGCATGAGCTGGTAAATATCTTCCGGCACACCGTCGGCGCACGTAAAGGAACAAAACTCGTTATAGGCAAGACGCTGTAAATCATTTTCAGTTAAGGCAATCGTAACAGGGCTACCCAATGTGCCTGACGTGGACGTATACTCGATAATTTTTGTTTTGGGTACACAGAGAAACCTTTCATTTTCTGATTGTATATGTTCTTTTTCTGTTGGCGGAATAATTTTAAGATCGGCAATTGTTCTAATCGAGTTAATGTCAATGTTGTGTTTTGCAAATAACTCATGATAGTAGGCAGAATTGTTATTTAGATAAATCAATAACTCCCGCAGTTTTTTATGTTGAAGGTTCCTGATCCTGGTAAGTGATTGAAATGCTGTGCCGGGCTGATAGGTCATGTTTATCGTTAAGAATTAAATCTATCCAAAAATATTTTGTAGCCAGCTTTTGTGCTACTATTAGACATTCGTTGCGTCGCACCCTTCAACATTCTATCCGCTGCTGAGCCAAAAATCAGCTATCACTTATTTTCAATCACCACCACCGCGGCTGCTATATCTTTCAGGTGAGATAAAGAAACAGAAATTTTACCAATTGACATCACTCCGATTGTCTTTGCAGTTTCACCCAGTAAAACCAACTCCGGCTTACCAGAATCTTCATTGGTAATTTCTATTTCATTAAAAGAAGTTCCATTTTTCCAGCCGGTACCCAATGCTTTGAAAAAAGCCTCCTTCGCTGCAAACCGCGCCGCGTAATGCTCAAATTTATCTGCTTTGGTTTCGCAATAGTTTATTTCATTTTGAGAAAACACCATTTCGCGGAAGCCGGATTCTTTCGAGATCTTGACTTTCACCCGTTGTGTTTCGATCATATCTATACCGACTCCTGTTACCATAATATAATAAATGATGCTATTGACTGCCGACTATCCACTATCAACTGCCTCCTTCCTTACATTTCTTCAACTGACTTCGTATATGTTTTTCTTCCGGCACCGTCGCAATTACTTTCGTCAGGGCCGTTTCATAATAACCTGCTGCTTTTTTATAGTCTTTTCTCTTAAAACAATAATCGCCTGCCAATACATAGGTATGATAAAAATTCGGATTGCTCGCCACCAGGCTGTCTGTATTTATCGAAGCGCCATCCGCAACCTGTTGTTTTAACTGCCGGTACTTTTCAAATTCACGAAACTGCTGTGTGTATACAAAAGTATCAGCAGGAACGGTTCGTGAGCTGTCGTAAAGTTCTATGTTATGTTGTAATCCATGCAACGCAAAAATCTTTTTCAGATCATAACATACATATTCGCCCAATTGCCACGGCTGCGTGGATACCCAAACCAGTAATTTTTGCGGTTCAAATACAATGGAATGATGAGCGATCAATTGATTCAATGCTTTTTCATTGCCCATACCAATGTCGGCGCCGTGTAATCCTTTTCTATCTCTTAATATATCGATCGTTTTTTGCACCGTATTCTTTCCATTTTCATTCATCAACTCTACCAACCGCGAATAACGGTACGGCGAAGCGCTTTCCTGCAACTGCACTTCATTTGGTTTCGACTTTCCCAGGTGATTACTTTGAAAATGATTGGCGCAAACGATATGATCCAGCTTTGGATCATAAATATCCAATGAATCGGGTGTCTTTTCAATAATAACCGCCTTATGATCTTCTGCAGATCCGATTAAAAAAGATTCTGACACAAACATTTTTCTTTTTTTCGCAATCGCCGTTGCCTCACTGATGTTTTGTGCATATTGTAATATTTCCCTGGCGACAATTGAAACCGGCGTGGCCGAACCGGACGGTATACTGCTCTTCGCGGCGTTGATCGTTACCGTTAGCCCTTTCTCGTTCATTCCCGACACTACGCCGATAAAACCACCCCATGTCACGCTCATAAACTTATAACCTGATGAGGGACTTTCAAACAACACGATCTTATTCTTTGCAAAATTATCCCCTACATAAAAATCAAAGTTCCTGCCAATGATCATCGTACTGTCTGCAGAAGCGCCGTCCCATGTACCAAATGAAGTACAACCGACGAGTGCCATGTTTTGCAACGCGTGACCGATATCATGCGCCGAATGATAATTTAAAATGCGCTGGTATTTTGTACCGATGTATCCATAATTATCCGAAGCAGATTGTGAGACACCGTAAATCTCTTCCTTGTATTCTTCATTCACATTCTTATCGAGATTGCGGTTGAACCAGCCGACAAAATATTTAAGGAAATGCAGGTAAAATTTTGAAGGGATCATTTTATTGATCTGGTCGTTAAAATAATCTTCCTGCGACACCACTAACTCTTTAGACAACTTTCCATTGATTACACCACGTTCAAAAGGTTTACCTTCTACATACATCTCATACAAACCAGAATTGCTTTTCCGGAACCAGTTATTATTAATGGTATATAAACCGCTGTCCGGTTGCGCACGCTGCCATTGTAGACTTGCCGTATCCGCAACTGCGGGCGGCGTTATTTTCGACACCCACACGAGGTACAGAAACAATATACCCAGCAACAGGATGAAAAACCCGATGATGTATAAAAATCCTCTCCAGAATTTATTTTTTACTCTAAGCATTCCTGATTTTTTCTACAATGCTGCGGTCACCTGTAAGCAATACACAGGTGAGCACAGCGCTGATGGCAGTTCCCAAAATTCCATGAACATTCAGGTTCTGCCCTGTTAAAAATAAGTTAGGCAATTTAGTCCGAGAACTGATAAATGTTTTCATCGCATCCTTATGATCCCGCGCTACACCGTATAACGAACCGTCATCTGTACCAATATAATCGCGGTACGAGAGAGGAGTGGTGGTGTAATAGGAATGAATGCAATCATACATCCCCGGGAATCTTTTCTCCACAACCTGTATTAATTTTTCCGCTTTTCTTTTTTTGAAATCATCATAGCCTTCGCCGCGTTCACCTGCTACCGCAACGGTATTAAAACTATCTTTCCACGGCTCCAGTTCTTCGTATTTCATGTACGAAAAAATAGTCATCGAGTCGGCAAACTCTTTTGACTTTGACGAATGTGTAAAAAACAAAGCGTACCCCAGCGGCCATTCTTCCTCCGTATAATCGGCCATTGTCCACACATGTCCCTCTTTGAAGTAATAATAGTTGTTATTGATATAACGGAACGTCTTTTCTTTAAAAACAATATGCACGCAAAAAGAAGAAATTGTATGTTTCAAGCTTTTTAACCGGTGGCGATACGCGTTCCGTATCGCCGGCGAATCGAGCATATCCAGCGTTTTCGATGGATGCATGTTCGAAATAAATTGCTTTCCCGAAATACGTTTTCCTTTCGCAGTTTCAATGTATTTCACTTCGTCACCTTCTGCATGGATCTTTTTCACGTCAAAGTTCCGGATGATCTCGCCGCCATGCTTACGGATATTCGCTACCATGATCTTTGCCAGCTGCGAACCGCCATTTATACATTTGTAAGAACTTTCAATGTAACTGTTAATGATCAACGCATGAATATAAAACGGTGTTTCCGGGTAACCCACATACAACAGGTTATCTCCCGCCAAAACCTCCTGCAGTTTCTTGTTATCCGTAAGCGATTCAATAAATTCTTTTGCGCCGATATCCATTACACTCACTTTATCTTCAAGATTTCCTTCGATCGTTAGATTATACAACGGGAATTTGCTGCAAACATGACGTATGCCCTCACAATACTTTTCTATTGCATTTCTTTCACCAGGAAAAAAAGAAGAAAGCCGGTTAATAAAATTGTCGTACCCCTGCGCAAAAGGGTATTCGTTTGCATCGTTGTCAGTAATAATTTTATCAAAGGCATTTTCATCGAGCTTTTCCAGTTTCAGCTTGTCCATTACCCCGATATATTTTAGTATCTGGTAAAGGTTTTGTCCTTTTTCAAGTCCGCCGATATAATGAACGCCTGAATCGAATATTATTTTCTCGCGTACAAAAGTTTGCAGGCTTCCGCCAAACTGCCTGTTCTTTTCCACCACGCAAACATGCTGACCCAGCTGGCTCAACAGGTTGCCGCAGACTAAACCTCCCATCCCACTGCCTATTATGACCACATCAAACTCACGCATGTGTAAATGAAGCTGTTTTTTTCAACACGAATATGATGTTCGACGTCCGTTTTGTATTATCAATACGGCTGAATTCCATTTTATAATTGTCCGCCATTTCTTTAATAAATTTTCCCGACAGGAAAGATAAACCCTGGCTGCTCGTCTTATTAAACGAAAATAATTTTGTTGAGAAAAATTCAGTAAGCCTCGTTCCTTTATGTCTGCCTGCAAGATCCTTATCACCATCCCTTATTATTAATATGCCATCATCATTCAGGCTTCTGATGCATTTTTCGATCACAGCAGTTTGTTCACCGGGCTGAAGATAATGCAGCACATCGCTGATCACAATACCATCATATTTTTTGAATGAGAAATTCAATACGTCGGCATGTGCAAAACGGATGCGTTCATTTTTACTAAAGCAATTATCGGCGGTCTTTATTTTTTCTTCATCATAATCAATCGCCATAATGTCGCGCTGCGGCCCGGCAAAATTGAGCATATACGACATAAATCCATAGCCGCAACCGATATCCAGCAGATTTCCTTTCAACGGCAGTAGTTCATGAAACTGTTGATAATAATTCTCCAGTTTTATTTTTACCCGCATGTACCATTCCAGCACGGGGCCTTTATACAAATAATTACGGATCAATTGTTCTTTAAAATAACGCGGCTGTTCGATCCGGCTTCTGATTTCTTCATACTGCTGGCGCACATAACGATTAACCGTCTTTGTTCGTTCAGCATAGGTGTTTCCAAAACTTGTATCAGCCGGCGAAATACGTGGCAGGAATTTCACTGTTGTTGTTCCGTCTTTCAACAACATATCGCCTTTCGATTTCGTGTATCCGGTACCGTGAAGGATAACCGGCAGTATATCAAGATCCAGTTTTTCTGCTATATAAAATGCACCCTTATGAAAACGCTTTACCGGTCCTTCGGAAGTTCTTGTGCCTTCAGGAAAAATAACAAATGAATATCCTTTATCGATGCGGTCACGGATCAGGTCAAGACTATTCTCCGCCCCTTCTTCTGCCAGCGGGTAAAAATCAATCATGCGCACGGCGGGACCGAATACCGGTGAACTCCATACCCGCTTATTTACAACCAATAATAATTTTGGGCTAAGCATTGTCGTTAGTAAGGTATCAAGCGATGACTGGTGATTGCAAACAACAATGGCCGGTTTGGAAAAATTCTCTTTTTGCGGATTAATAATTTTCTTTTTAACATTTGGCATGATATACATTACGGACCAGCAGAGATTTGATACCAGCGTATGAAAAATTGACTTTCCTTTTTCTTTGCCGAAAGGACGCAGCTTTGTAAAAATGACCCCGACCGGTGTCAACAAAATACTGCCTATGACGAAATACAGGTTAGAAAATGTGGATTTGCACCAGCTCCAGGTTGTCCACGGAAAATAACCCTGGCGGATGCGGTTTTTAATCAACAATGAAAATAAAAAAGGAATCAGCACGTTCGACATCAATACCACGCACAAAATACCCGTAACGGAAATAAACGCGATCGATCGCAAAGCAGGATGTTTTGCAAAAATCAACACGCCAAGACCCGCAATAGTTGTAATCGCCGAAAGAAAGATGGACGATTTAAAAGAAGATAAATTCTTTTTACCCGTTTTATATTCCTGCAACAATCCGTCCATGATGAATAAACTGTAATCATCGCCGAGGCCAAATATCAATGCCGATACAATTATATTGATGATGTTAAATGTAATACCCAACATGCCCATGATCCCCAATATCCATATCCAGCTTACAAGCATGGGAATAAACGAAACCATCGACAATTCTATGCGGCCATACGTGAGCAACAATACAACAAAAACAAGTATTGACGTGATCCATGCGATCCGGTTAAAATCTTCGTTTACAATTTCAGTAAGCCGTGTTGTCAGGTATTGCCTATCCAATACCGTAACCCCGGCCTGGTCGTCAAACTTATTAATAACCGCTTGTTTATTTTCAGCGGATGTCTTTATTAATGTAACAACAGACGCCTGACCGGGTTTCTCCGTGATATAATCGTCTAAAAAGTTTTTACGGATCACATCGAGCTGCTGGTGATCAACCGGTTCATAGTTCTTATTGAGCAACGCATCAAAATTATCAAATGCTGTCTCCCTGAATTTTAATGACGCTCCTTCTCTTTTTAAATCAGCAAGCAGTTGTATTTTCTTAGCCGGCGTCCAGTAGTTGTTCCAATATTCAATTCTTTTTTTCTGCAGCGAATCAGAAAGAAACAATGAAGAAACGCCGGAATAATTTTTTACATATCCTTTCTCTTTCAATTCTTCAATACCCGTTATCAATTTCTCATTATTCTGCAAGGCCTCATTTAAATTTTTCCCTTCTGTAACAAGGTAAACGGACTTCAGCGAGTAGGCCGTTATTTTATTGAGTTTATCTTCTGCTTTTTTCAATGATTCACTCATGTAATTCATCCGCGTCATGTCCGGTTCAAATCTTACTTTGTTTATGTAAAAGGAAAAAACAACAGTAAGTACCGCAATTAAACCGATCAACCATTTATTATGCTCCGGACGAAGTGATGCTGCTTTATCGATCCACGATTCCTTCTGTTCCGGTTGTTTTTTACTTACAATAAAATGCGGAAGAAAAATCAATGAGCATAAGGAAGCCCCTATCAGGCTGAAACCTGCAAACAATCCGAGGTCACGCAGCATTTCCGATTTTACAAACTCAAGCGAAAAAAAACCGCCGATGGTTGTAAAGCTGCCGATCGTTAAAGGAAAAGAAAGATCTTTTATTACCTGCCGTATATCCGGCACATGCCGGTAATGATTGAATACATGCAATGAATAATTCACTGCAATACCGAGAATAACCGAACCTGTACCCAATGCAATAACCGATATGGAGCCGCTGATAAAATAAACAGCTGCCAATGCGAATAAAGCGCCGTAGATAACGGGAATTAAAATGAAAAAAGGCGCCCGCTTTTTACGAAAGAATAAACCGATAAAGAGGACCAGGAAAACAATTGTAACACCTTGTGTAAACAATGTATCTTTTCTCAACTGCTGTGCATTGCCCGCCGATACAGCAGCAGCGCCGAAGTAAGATGTTTCTATACCAGAAGAAAACGATTTTCCGGCTTTGGCTATCGAACTATCCAGCTGCTGAAACATCCCGATGTTTTTACCCGTATTCCCTGCCGGGTAAACAGGTGTGACAAACAAAAGCAGGTGCCTGTGATCTTTTGTAACAATATAATTATCGTACAACTCAAAGTTGTCATCGTACTGCAACTGCTGCAGTTTTTTCAACGCGATAAAAGAAATACCGACCGGGTCATTTGCAATTATTGATTTCAACGCAACACCCGATGGCGAACTCAGCAATCGTATATCCTGTTCCAGTGCCGGTTTAATTTTCGCAGTGCCGGTTAACGTATCTATTGTACTGAAATCTTTTTCTGATAAGAAAACCGGCAAATGATCCTGTATGGTTTGAAACAGTTCCATGGTAAAATCATCATCCACTTTATAATGGATGCTTTTTACATAGGCGGAACAGTTTGTTTGTATTTCAGATACGAGCGTATCAGCAAAAACAAGAAGGCTGTCCGGTTGCACAGCACTCGTATCTTTTAAGGAGACTGTAAGAACAAGTTTGTCGGCGAATTTTGAATTTTGAAAAACCTCGTTAAGCTTTTCTGTTTTTTTATCTTTTGGAATGATTGCAGAAATATCTTCTTCAAATTTTACTTTGAACGCAAAAAATGCACACAAAGAGAGTGTGATAAAAAATAAAGTATAAAGGAGTGCCTTATTTTTTACGAAGTAATTATATATGCCTGCAAAAATTGTTTCCATCAGGTGATTTAAATTCAGGCAGCGGGACTTGCCTTTCTTTTAAATAATCTCAGCAAAATAAATGTAAGCAGTCCAAAAAAAATGCCTCCTGCTATTGCCAGGGTGACACTCCCATAAATGTATTGCAGCAAGTTGACACTAACCGTTTCGCGGTTGATATCTTTACTAAAAGGAAGATTGACCGCACGTTGCGGCACCCATATCCTGCCTGTTTTATAACTCAGAAAAACCAATAACGGAATCATCGGTGGCACGCTGATATTGGCTGCGACAATTACCAACGCCTTGTTTAACCGGAAAACGATTGCCAGTGCAATCGCTATCAGCAATTGAAAACCCCAGATCGGAATGATGCCCATAAAAATGCCGAAGCCAACCGACCATGCTTTAATTGCATCCGGCTGTTCGGGATTAAATAAATGCTCCTTAAGCGTCTCTTTCCAGTTCTTTTGAAAAAGAGACCGAAAAAAATCCCTGGGATGGATATAAAAAACAGAGATCAACACAAGTATGGTGTTCAAAATACTGATACGGAAAAAATCTTTAAAAGGACGAAAATGTGTTACTCTTGTTTCTTTTGGCGCATAATATACCGAAACAGGTACCCACTTTAATTTGATCCCGTTCCATACCGAACGTACAGCCGCTTCAATTTCAAATTCATATTTACGGGTATAAAACCGAATATCTTTCATTGCAGCAACCGGGTACAGCCGGTAGCCCGTTTGTGTATCGGGACAACGTATTCCTGTTTCAATCCAAAACCAGAAATTGGAAAATTTATTTCCAAAACTGTTTTTGCCTGGCATATTTTCCTGGTTAAGATTTCGTGCTCCCATTATAATCGCGGGTCCTTCGGCTTCCAGTTTTTCAATAAATAATGAGATATCTTTTGCATAATGCTGGCCATCGGAATCAACGGTGATGGCATAGTCGTAACCTGACGCAACGGCTAACGCAAATCCTTTGCGCAGGGCCCAACCTTTGCCCACATTTTTTTGATAGCTTATCTTTTTGATTCCCGGAAATGAATCAAGCACGCTTGCTGTGTTATCCGTAGAACCATCGTTGACGACAATGATATTGCCGGTACAGGCCAACACATCGTTTATAACAGTTGCAAGGGTTGATGCATTATTGTAGGTCGGTATAATAATGCAGATCTTTAAAGAATCAAATTTTTCCCGGGGTATCGCTCTTTCTGGCATTGCAGGTTTAAGGACTATAACGTGCTGCAAATGTAAGAAATACCCCCGCTACTGGCGGGGGTATTTCAGCTATATGCTTTGAATGTTGTTAATTTATCAGTTTCCGAATGTGTAACGGGCCGCAATACCGAAATTAGTTCCGTAGAATTTGTCATAATAATCAGGAGTAGCCACAAAAAAAGTAGGGCGATAATCGGCAGAAACAGCCAGTGGAATTCTTGGTATTTTAAAATCAACGCCGCCGGTCGGGAAAAGACCAAACGCAAAACCGTCGAGACTTCCATTTTTTGAAAAAGTTCTGTAGCCGACCATACCTCCACCGACAAACCAATAAAGGCCGCCACCGCGGACAGGAATTTCGAAGTGATGCTGGTATGCCGCAGCAAGAGATAACGTAAACGGTCTTGTATCATTATTATAAACAGTACCGTTATAATAACCGCCATATCTTTTCAACCCAAAACCACCATTCACTTCAATAGCGCCTGCATCGGAAATAAAAAATTTATACGAAGCTGTAAAGAAATCATAATAAGAACTTGAAAGACGTATACCAAGTCCCTTTTGATAAGGTTGTGCAGCAGCACCAAAACTGATGACTGCCGCAAGTACAAAAAGACAGGAGAACTTTCTCATTTTCATAAATAGTTCAATTTGATTGTGCTGCGAAGATAAATCGAATCTTCACGTTGATAAAAAATTGTTTGATTGTAGTCATGTGAATATCAAGCCAATCCGTGTAAAACCGCGGCGGTGAAACTATTATTCTTGCTATCTTTGAGCCCCAATGAAAATAGCACTCTGCGCCACGCTGTACATCGTTTTGACAAGCTGCTGTTACAAAAGCAATGCCCAGGCGTTTAACCGAAAGGATTTTTATTCAGTTATGGCTTCCGGGGATGCAAAATCAGTCGAACAACAGATCAGTCTTCTAAAAAATTCAATTCTCGGGGATAAGCCGGCTTTTGAAGGCGCTTTGCTGATGAAAAAAGCGGGCCTGATCAATGGCGCGGGAAAGAAATTGAACCTGTTTAAAGACGGGAGTAAAAAGCTGGAAGCGGCAATCAAAGATGACGATGATAATGCAGAGTACCGGTTTCTGCGGTTGATGATACAGGAACATGCCCCGAAGATGCTGGGGTACAAAGAAGATTTGAAAAAAGACAGTGCGTATATTCGCCAATCGTATAAAAAACTGCCGGCCGAAGTTCAGGAGGCTATTATAAACTATAGCAAAACCTCAAAAATACTGAGGTCAGAGGATCTATAATTTTTTGAATAAGCATGAGTAAAAAAGTTTTAGCTGTTTATTTTACACAGTCCGGCCAGCTCGGCGAAATAATAGACAGCTTTACAAAGCCACTTGTTGAATCCGGTGATACTGTTGAAAAACTGCAGATCTATCCTGCAAATAAATTTCCATTTCCCTGGACAACGTCCGTTTTTTTTGAAGCAATGCCTGAAAGTGTGAAGATGATACCGGCAGCACTTGAACCTTTTCAAACAAAAGAAACGCGATACGATCTGATCATTGTCGGCTTTCAACCGTGGTTTTTATCGCCAAGTATTCCTATCAGTTCGTTGTTGCAGCATCCATCATTTAAAGCTATTGCAAAAGATACCCCGGTGATCACGATCAGCGGGTGCCGGAACATGTGGATAAATGCGCAGGAAAAAAATAAAAAATTATTAAAAGAAGCCAATGCAAAACTGGTAGGCAATGTTGCATTGGTAGATAAGCATAATAATTATGCGAGCCTTGTCACAATTTTTTACTGGATGTTGACCGGTAAAAAGGATCGTAAATGGGGTGTGTTTCCAAAGCCGGGTGTGTCTGACGAAGACATAGCGAACGCGTCTTTGTTTGGAGAAACAGTAAAGGAACATTTGACTAGCGGAAACTGGCAGTCATTGCAGCCGAAACTTGCGGCACAAAAAGCGGTAGATGTTAAATATCACCTGATGTTTATTGAACGCAAGGCGGGTAAAATATTTAAGATCTGGGCAAATATTATCACTAAAAAGAAAAACCGGAGCGGCTGGCTTGTTGGATTCAAATATTATCTTTTAATTGCCCTTTGTATTGCTGCACCGCTTATCTTGCTGGTAGATGCTATTTTTTTCAGACCATTTTTATCAAAAAGAATCAGGCGGCAAAAAAAATATTATTCAGGAGTTGAACTAATTTAAAGAAATGTCATCGAACGAAGTTTATATAACAAAAACAGCAAGTTATTTTCCAAACAGTCCCGTGTCGAATGATGAGATGGAGGAGTACCTCGGGTTTATTAACGGCAAGCCTTCCAAATCAAGACGTATCGTATTACGCAACAACGGTATCACCAACCGGTTTTATGCACTCGATAAAAAAGGCAATATCACCCACACCAACGCAGATATGACCGCATTGGCTGTACGTGCATTATTGGATAACGATCCTGAGAAATTGAAAACGGTTGAACTTCTTTCCTGCGGCACATCTGCTGCAGATCAGCTTATGCCTTCGCATGGGGTGATGGTTCACGGCCAGCTTCCGGAGACAGGTGCGATAGAAGTTGTATCACCTTCAGGCGTTTGCTGTGCCGGCATGCATGCGTTGAAATATGCGCACATGGCAGTAAAGACAGGTGATGTAAAAACAGCAGTCGCTACGGGTTCAGAACGTTTTTCTCCGATGCTGCGTGCCCGTTTTTTTGAAGATGAAATACATAAGCTGAGCGAACTGGAAGCAAATCCTTATATCAGTTTTGAAAAGGAATTCCTGCGTTGGATGTTGTCCGATGGTGCTTCGGCATTTTTGTTAAGCAATAAGAAAAATGAAAACGGCCTCAGTCTTCGCATAGAATGGCTGGAAGGTGTGTCGTATGCACAGGAAATGGAAACGTGTATGTATATGGGCTCTGATAAATTATCCGACGGCCATTTGAAAAGTTATATGGAATATACGCCGGAAGAAATCGTAAACCAATCCATATTCAGCATCAAACAGGATGTAAAATTGTTAAGCGAGAACATTGTTCCATATGGCGGTAAAATGCTGAAGCAATTATTTGATACGAAAAATATAACTCCTGATGATATTGCTTATTACATGCCGCACATGTCGAGCAATTTCTTTAAAGATAAAATATACCAGGAGCATGTAAAAAACGGTATCGAGATCCCCTATGAAAAATGGTTCGTGAATCTCACAACAAAAGGGAACGTCGGTGCAGCTTCTGTTTATATCATGGTGGATGAATTGTTTCATAGCGGTAAACTGAAAAAAGGCGAAAAGATCCTGCTGCTTGTTCCCGAAAGTTCACGGTTCTCGTATATGTATGGATTATTGACAGCTTGTTAGGGAATAGTGAAGCAAAGGCCAGGGTCTGACCGTCCCGGTCTGACCCGAAAAAAACAGGGTACTCTTGTTGAGGACAATTCGGGTTAACCGCAACGAACGATTATACTGGTAATACCGCCAATTATTAAAACATCTTCTCACCAAATCAATACCTCATTAACTCCTGATTTTCTGTTGTAATAAAATTCATCACCATGAAAAAAGAAGAAATTCCACAGGATGATGGCGCACTGCATAAACTGACAAAAGAATTGTCCTATGCCGTAGATGAAAAAGGAAACTACACCACTTCGTTGAGCAGCGGATGGGACGTGAAAACGAAAGCGCTTGATGTGGCCTGGAGCGATATTGAAAAAAGAATAAATGACGCAAAGCAAAAAGTGTTAAACGGTGAAGCCAGTCCTTTACTTTATTTTATGGAAGTGAAACTGATGGATCCTTCCATTATTTCATCGTATACCGGCTTGTGGAAGTGGCAGATAAAAAGGCATATGACAGCTTCGGTTTTCGAGAAACTTTCCGACAAAAAATTACAGAAATACGCAGCGTTGTTCGAAGTATCGATAGATGAGCTAAAAAATTTTAAATGAAAGTTGAGTTTAATCACCTGCAGGCAGCACATTGTGAAAATGGCGTGACGACAAGCCTGCTTCGTTATAATGGCATAGAGAAAATAACAGAACCACTTGCATTCGGTATGGGTTCCGGTTTGTTTTTTATCTATATCCCGTTTATGAAAATCAATCACGGTCCGGCCATTTCATTCCGCACGCAACCCGGGTTGATCTTCAAAAGAACCTGCAAAGCATTAGATATTCCCGTTTACCGGAAAAAGTTTTCTTCCCATGAAAAAGCAATGGAAGCGTTGGATGAATGCATAAGGCGTGGTATTCCCGCGGCATGCCAGGTAGGTGTTTATTATCTTACTTATTTTCCAAAAGAATACCGTTTTCATTTTAATGCACATAACCTGATCGTTTTTGGAAAAGAAAATGATAATTACCTGATCAGTGACCCCGTCATGGAAACTACGGCTACCCTTACCAGTTATGAACTCGAGCGGGTGCGGTTTGCAAAGGGAGCTTTCGCACCAAAGGGGCAATTGTATTATCCGAAAGAGAAAAGAACGGTGACCGACGAACAAATCCGGCAGGGCATTAAAACGGGTATCAAACGGAATATAAGAGACATGCTTCACATACCGGGTCCGATTGCCGGTGTAAAAGGAATTGTCTTTACGGCAAAGCGGATAAAAAAATGGCGCGATAAGCTCGGTACTGAAAAATCGCGTAGCTATCTCGCGCAGCTGGTGCGTATGCAGGAAGAGATAGGAACCGGTGGCGGCGGATTTCGTTTTATATACGGCGCTTTTTTGCAACAGGCGCATTCTTATTTCCCGGCTAATGATGAATTGATGGAACTATCCAGGCGGTTCACAAAAGCCGGCGATATGTGGCGCAATGCAGCGGTACAGGCATCAGGAATTTATAAAGGTCGCCTTGGCAAACAGGAAGATTATAACACGATGGGCGATTACCTCATAGAAATAGCTGCTTTGGAAAAACAGGCCTTTATCGAATTGTCCAAAATAAAATGGAGCAAATGAGCCTTGCCGTTAGTATACGCGATATGAGTTTTGGCTATAAAGGACAAATCAAAAACAACTTTTCCCATCTTAATTTAACAATCAACAAAGGCGAACGGTTTGGGATATTTGGTCCCAATGGCGCTGGGAAAACTACCCTGATGAACCTGATGACCGGCCTGCTGGATTATGAAGCCGGTTCTGTACTAATTTTCGATAAGGAAATAAAAAGTAATAAAAAGTCTATTCATAAAATTTCCGGGTTTGTTCCGCAGGATTTTTCTTTTTATCATGAATTAAGTGCTGCTGAAAATCTTGAATTCTTCGGCGCCTGGTTGGGATTGAATAAAGAAACCATCCGAAGCAGGACAAAAGAACTGCTCGAAATTCTCGGCCTGTGGGATGTCCGCAACAAACCTGTTCAGAAATTTTCCGGCGGTATGAAGCGAAGAGTCAACCTGGCTATTGCCGTATTAAATGAACCTGCGATTTTATTTCTTGATGAACCTACCGTTGGCGTAGATGTGCAGACGAGACATGCCATGATCAATTATTTAAAAGAATTAAATGCAAAGGGAACAACGCTGGTATATACTTCCCATCAACTAAGCGAAGCTGAAGATCTGTGCAATACAATAGCATTGATTGATGACGGGAAAATTATCGCCAACAACTCATTGGAAAAATTATTAAACGAACACCGGCAGGAAGGGCTGGAAGGATTGTTTTTAAACTTAACGGGAAAGGAGTTCCGGGATTAACGGTTTAACGTTTAAGGTTTAACGTTTAAAGTTCGGTAACGAGGAACGGATCAACTACTTTGAACATTTTCAACCTGAGCAACCTTAGACTTTAAACTTTAAACTTTAAACGATTTGTTTAAATTAAGAGCAACTATATTAAAAGACATTCGCATCCTCCTCCGGGATAAAGTCGGTCTCACGCTGATGTTGCTGATGCCTGTATTGCTCGCCATCGTCATTACTAGTGTTCAAAACAGCACATTCGAATTGGTGAATGACAATAAAGTTCCACTGATCATTTATAATAAAGATTCCGGGCAGGTGAGTATCGAGTTAATTCGTGCGGTAGACAAAATCGGCATGTTTGAATTAAAAAAACTGGACAGCACTCAAAATGAAAAAGACATTGTCAGCCGCATGCATGCAAAGGATGCATTGTTAGCTATTATTATCCCGGCCGATTACACCGAACAAACTTTATCCAAAGCAAAAAATATTACCAAAGAAGCGTTGAAGAATGTGAATATAGTTGATGACAGCGCAAAAAGTAATCCGCTCACCGAAATTCCCCTGACACTATATTATCACCCGGTGTTGCAGCAATCATTCCGCAATTCAATAAATGGTGCGCTGCGAAGCGCTTTACAATTGGTACAAAGCAAATATATCGTGCGGCAATTGTATACAACGGTGAATGAACAGAGTATCCCCGATTCATTGGAAAGGCAAATCACAGCAAACCAGTTGCCGGTAAATGAAATTCCTGTGTCCCGTGATGGCAGCCGCAATATTCCGAATGCAACGCAACATAACATTCCCGCATGGACGATATTTGCTATGTTCTTTATTGTTATATCGCTTGGCAGCAGCATTGTCAGGGAAAAACAAAGTGGCAGCTTTATCCGTCTACGCACATTACCGACGAGCTTTATGGTTGCGCTTGTCTCCAAACAAATCACTTACCTGTTCGTCACGTTAACACAGGCGGTTATCATTTTTTCAATTGGTGCCTGGTTGTTCCCCAAAATGGGGTTGCCGCCCCTGGATCTTCCAGCAGATAAATTGGGTTTGCTTTTTGTTACGGTGGTGTGTGGATGGTGTGCTACAAGCTTCGCTATCTGCGTTGGCGTGTTTGCGCAGACGCAGGAACAGGCAAATGGTTTTGGTGCCGTATCAATCGTTATCTTAGCGGCTATAGGTGGATTGCTTGTACCGTCGTTTGCGATGCCCGCGTCCTTTCAACTGATCATGCGGCTTTCGCCTTTGCACTGGTGCCTCGAAGCTTATTATGGGTTGTTTCTCGAAGGAGGAAACCTGCAGGATATTTTAATGAATATTTTACCTTTATTGGTTATAACCGTCGTGCTGCAACTAATTGCCATTTACGGTTTAAAAAGAAAAAACCTGATTTGAACTGATGGAAAAGGAACAACTGAAACAGCAATTAAAAAAGCAAATCGTAGAATTTTTAAACCTTACCCATACGAAGCCGGAAGACATTGCCGATGATCAGCCTTTATTTGGCGAAGGACTGGGGCTTGATTCGATCGATTCAATAGAGTTGATCGTATTGCTTTCGCGGGAATATGGGATCACTATCCAGGATCCGAAAGAAGGACGCAAAGTATTGGTCGACATAAATACAATGGCCGATTATGTTGAGCAGCATCGAACGAAATAGAAAAAGTATTTTGTTACCAGCTATAGCTTTTCATGGGATCTTCTTTGCGTCGCACCTTTATACTTGTGCCTTTCATAGCATCAAACGGTTGCAACTTTAAAATTTGGAATGCGGACCTGAAGGCTACCATTTAAATTAAAACAATTTCCATTAGTGAGCAGAATCTTCGTTACAGGTTTGGGAATTATCACGGCGATCGGTGATAATGTGGAGAGCAACAGGCAATCGCTTATTCATAGCAAATGTGGCATATCTGCAATAACGCTGTTTCCTACAAAATACGCCGGTGTTTTACCCGCAGGCGAAATAAAAATTGAAACAACTGAACTTTCAAAAAAACTCAATGCGAATAAACGTGGCGTGACACGTACAGACCTGCTTGCCTTACATGCATTCCGTGAAGCCGTTTCGGATGCAGGTCTGATTGATAAGGAACTGTCATCCGCCGATACGGCGTTAATCGGTGCAACAACAGTTGGCGGTATGTGCCTTACGGACGAATTGTATCACGATGCCAATAAAAATGACGATGGTTCGGAATACTTGTCGTCCTATGATTGCGGATCGTCTACGTTGTATCTTCAATCAACATACAAAGTCGGCGGAATTGTTAATACCATCAATACAGCATGTTCATCTTCTGCAAATGCAATCATGTATGGTGCAAGACTGATAAAAAATGGTTTGGCAACAAAAGTCATCGCCGGCGGAACTGATAGTCTCGCCAAGTTTACTATCAATGGCTTTAACTCACTGCATATTTTATCAAATCAACCTTGCCGTCCGTTTGATCGTGACAGGAAAGGATTGAATCTTGGAGAAGGCGCAGCATTTATTGTATTGGAAAAAGAAGAAGACTGTAAAGGAAAAAAAATATACGCTGAATTAACCGGCTATGGCAACAGCAATGATGCGTTTCACCCATCTTCCATATCCGAAGATGGCGAAGGTCCTTTTCTGTCAATGCAACGTGCGTTGAACCAGGCTGGGCTTATAGCTGCTGACATAAATTTTATAAATGCGCATGGTACTGCCACAGAAAATAATGATGAAACGGAAAGTAAGGCGATGTTGCGCTTGTTTGATCAACCACCGTTGTTTGCTTCCACAAAAGGATACACCGGGCATACGCTTGGTGCGGCGGGGGCAGTAGAAGCAATTTATAGTATCTTAAATATTCATCACCAGGAAATATATCCCGGAGTCAATTTTTCTGTTCCGATTGAATCAACAGGGTTAAGTCCCGTTCAGCAATACACGCCATTGCAACTGGATCATATTATGTCCAACTCCTTTGGTTTTGGCGGCAATTGTACGTCGCTCATCTTTTCCAAATCCTGAATCAATGCTTTATATTCATCAACATACCTGTATCTCTCCGCAAAAAACGGTTGCTGACATGGATATCGATACGTTGCATGAATCGGTTGATAACAAACTGCTGGCTTTGGAACAGGTGTATGAAGGAATTCCTCCTGCTGCTTTGCGCCGGATGGGTAAAGCGGTGAAAATGGGAATCGGCGCCGGCTTACCGATTGTAAAAAATGTTTCTTCAATTGATGGGATTATTCTGGGCACAGCGAACGGTGGAATGGAAGACTGCATAAAATTCCTTAACCAGATAATTGATTATGATGAAGGCATGCTCACACCCGGCAATTTTGTACAAAGCACACCCAATGCGATTGCCTCGCAACTCAGCATGATGAACAAAAACCGGTCGTACAATATAACACATGTACACAGGGGACTTGCATTTGAAAACGCCTTGCAGGATGCCGCGATGATGGTAAAAGAAAACCCGGGTAAAAATTACTTACTGGGTGGCGTAGACGAAATTTCGACTTATAATTTCAATATTGACTTCCTGGATGGATGGTACAAAAAAGAAACTATTTCCAATAAGAACCTTTATAAAAGCCAGACCCACGCAAGTATCGCCGGTGAAGGTGCTGCAATGTTTTTAGTGAACGATAATGCTGTCGGCGCCGCCGCAAAATTGAATGGATTGAAAACCCTCCATACCGATGATGCGGCATTGGTAGCGGATCAATTAAACAAGTTTATCAACAGAATACCCGGTAAAAAAATTGATCTCTTTTTGTCCGGTGAAAACGGCGACAGCCGCCTATTGAAATACTATGAAGGCTGCGAAGAAATACTGGATCCACAAATCCCGGTCGCCCGCTTCAAACATATGAGCGGTGAATATCCTACCGCTTCATCATTTTCGTTTTGGCTTGGCTGTTATATACTTGCAAAGCAACACGTGCCGTTGCATTCATTGAAAAAAGGTAGTGGTAATTCCTTATACAAAAATATCCTCCTGTACAATAATTATAAAGGAAGGCAACATTCATTTCTTTTGGTTTCCGGCGCGAAGCAGTAGATACGCAAAACATTTACTGATTATATTTACGCAACTCATACTTGCATTCAACCAATTCATACTCTTCGTTATGAACTATAATAAAAAAATATTAGCTTTAGCACTCCAAAAATATAGTTCAAAAAAACTCCATTAATAACCTAAATCAAATCCACAAATGAAACCATTAGCATCCAGTTTTTTCTTTGCCGCTATTTTACTGATCACTTCAACATCATTTGGTCAGAAAATCCGGGTAAAAGATGGCGACAAAAATGTATTGAAAAATGAAAGCAGCATTAACATTGAATTTACTTTTGATAATTTAAGCGTGGGGAAGTACGACAAGGAAGATGATTACATTGCTGCGAAAAAAGCAGAGTATAATAAAAAGAATACTGGCCAGGGAGATACCTGGGCTTCACGATGGAAGGACGATCAACAATCAAGATTTCCACCGGATTTTATCAATTTATTTGAAAAGAATACAGGCATGAGTACATCCAAGGATGCCAAATACACGCTTATATTCCATACAACATCTATTGAACCCGGCTATAATATTGGTGTGATGCGCAGAAACGCATACATCGATGGTGAAGTGTTAATTGTAGAAACTGCGAACAAAAGTAAAGTAGCATTAAAACTTACCATCGATAACTCACCTGGCAAATCTTTTTTTGGAAATGACTATGATACCGGTGAAAGAATTTCCGAAGCGTATGCAAAAGCGGGAAAAGAATTGGGAAAGTATCTTAAATAATAATTGTCATTCCTTCACATATTTAAGACCTGCAACTCACATTGCGGGTCTTATTTTTTTCAGGAAACTACCCGTTTCATCTTTTGCTCCAACAAAAAGAAATCAGCCAACACAATTGCTGTCACTGCTTCAACGATAACCGGTGCACGAAGGGCAACACAGAGATCATGTCTGCCTTTGATGGAAAAATGTTCCATTTGTTCCGTATCCCAATTCAGGCTGAATTGTTCTTTTGGTGTAGATGAGGTTGGTTTGATCGCAATGCGAAATACCAGGTCGTTCCCATTAGTTATGCCGCCAACGATACCGCCTGCATGATTACTAACTGTTTTACCCCCCATATTTTCAATTGCATCATTATGTTGTGAACCAAACATTTTAGCAGCCGCAAAACCGGCACCGAATTCTACTCCTTTCACTGCAGGAATCGTGAATAACATATGTGCCAATACTGATTCGACAGAGTCAAAATAAGGTTCGCCTAAGCCGACTGGTACACCGCTTACGCGGCATTCAATGATACCTCCGACCGAATCTTTTGCATCAATTGCTTTTTGTAACCCCTTTTCTATATCTGGTTCACCGCCTACTTCAGTTATTGCCGCATTTATTTTTATTTGTGGCATTAACTTTTTCGCGATAGCACCGGCAGCGACCAATCCCGTTGTTAATCGTGCACTGAAATGTCCACCACCACGGTAATCTTCGTGACCACCAAACTTCTGATGCGCTACCCAATCGGCATGACCGGGACGTGGTATACTGCGTTGCTTTTGATAATCTTCGCTTCTTGTATTGTTATTTTCAAAAAATATTGAGACAGGAAACCCGGTTGTTTTTCCATTAAACAAACCGCTTTTGAAAAAAGGATAATCTGCCTCCTGGCGCGGCGTTGTTCCTTTTTGTTTACCGCCCTTTCTTCTTTCCAGGTCGGGCAATAAATCTTCCGCTGATAAATCTAACCCCGCCGGAATGCCATCAATAACAATTCCAACTGACTCACCGTGTGATTCACCAAAGATGCAGACGCTAAATAATTGACCAAACCTATTCATGAATTGAAAACTTATTACTCAAAGATAAAGTTGCTCCTAATTTTTGAAGATGCTCATAAAAATCAGGATATGATTTTTTTACGGCCTGCGCCTCTTCAATTGTCGTCTCCCCTTCTGCTTTCAATGCAGCTACCGCACAAGCCATCGCTATACGGTGATCATGGCGAGAATGCACCGTTGCTCCTTTTACCCCGTTACCACCATGCACAATCATCACGTCGCCGGGCAATTCGATCTTCACGCCCATCTTTCCAAATTCTTCCTGCAATGTCAATCCCCTGTTACTTTCTTTATGTGCCAGGCGGCTCACTCCTTTTATTGTTGTTTTGCCTTTACAATACGATGCTAATGCTACCAACGGCGGGAAAAGATCCGGGCAATCCGTGGCATCAAATTCAAACGCATTCATTTCGCCTGCATGTAACTGCATGCCCTTTGTATCCATAGCAATAGATGCATTCGCTTTCATTAATGCATCAACGATTACTTTATCCGCCTGCGTACTCATCAAATCCAATCCCCGAACGGTGATGGAACCTGCGATAACACCCGCCACAAGAAGAAATGCGCCGCCGCTCCAATCGCCTTCTACAGTGTAGTCGTGAGTCGTATCCCGATAGCTATCGGGAGGTGAGTGGTGAGCGGGCTTGCTGCTGAAGTAAAATTCTTCATAGTTTTTATTTTCCGGCAGCTTCAAACCAAACTGTTTCATTACATCCAGTGTCAGGTCAACATACGGCTTGCTTTTAAGATTGTTTACTTTAATTGAAACATCTTTTGCATCAATAGCGGCATAAGCTATCAACAAACCTGTCAGAAACTGCGAGCTCAAAGAGCCATCAATTTCTATATCCGTTGGTTGGAGCGGACCTTTGATTTTTAACGGCAACCTGCCATTATTGGACTGAATTGAGACGCCCAGCTTCGGCAATATTTCATCAAAAAAATCCATCGGCCTTGTCAACAAACTTCCTTCGCCATTGATAGTAATTTCATTTTCACTTAATGCGACCAACGGGGTAAACATGCGAATACTTAACCCGCTTTCACCACAATTGATTTCTGCATCTACAGGTTTCACACCATTACTCTTCACTGTCAATTCTTCACCATCAATATTCCATGCAGCCCCCAATCGCTTTATTATATCCAGTGCCGCCATATCATCATTACTGTGACCGGGATTGTGAACAATACTTGTTCCTTCTGCTACTAACGCTGCCGCACAAGCTCGCTGCATTGAGCTTTTCGAAGCTGCTGCCAGTATATTGCCTGATAATGTTGACGGTTGTATTGTGACTTTCATTATTTCTGCTTAAAATATCTTCAAAGTCCTTTGATTATCGTTTCCAGATCTCTAATCGGGATTGATTGGATAACACCTTTCCCGATCTTTTCCAAAAGAACATAATTCATCTCCGATTTTTCTCTCTTCTTATCCATCTTCAGCACATTGAAAACTTTCTCTTTGTCAAACGCTGCGTAAGTCGGCAAACCATATTTATCCAATACGCTAACTATTCTCTCCGTTTCTTTAAAACCATTCAATTGCTGTGAAATATTGGAAGCATAGGTCATACCGATAGATATAGCCTGTCCGTGCGATAATTCATACTGGTTTTCCAAGGCATGTCCCAATGTGTGACCGAAATTCAACAATCTCCTTTCATTCTTTTCAAACTCATCCTGCTGCACCACTTTTGTTTTTAAAATAGCATTGCGTTGTACCAGTTTACAGATCAATGTTTGTTTCGACTGATATTTCTTCACTGTATTCGATTCCAGTTCGCGTAACATCGCTGCATCCTTTATACACGCATGTTTGATGATCTCTGCAAATCCATTCTGCCATTCGCTTTGCGGCAACGAATTCAAAAAAACCATATCATGCAAAATGAAAGACGGCTGCCGGATTATTCCAACGATATTTTTATATAACCCAAGATCAATTCCATTTTTACCGCCAATAGAAGCATCTACCATTGCCAGTAATGAAGTCGGTAAGAATCCAAACTTCAGTCCCCGCATGTAAACAGAAGCAACATAGCCGGTCATATCGGTGATCACACCACCTCCTACCCCGATCAATGTCGTCTTGCGGTCGGCTTCCATACCGATCAATTGCTCAATGATCGTATTCGCCGTTTCCTGTACTTTATATTCTTCTCCCGGTTTTAAAACAATCGTATTCCAGTTTTTAAACCGCTTTGTATGCGCATTGAAAATATTTTCATCGGTAATGATGATCGAGCTTTTCTGGTCCACAATTTCCCTGAGATGAGCAATACCGCCAGCGAGATAATAATCAACTGAGCTGTTTGAAAATTTATACGTGAGTTTCTTCATCATAACGCGGAGGTGCAACTTTTTTGATAGTCATATACTAAATGACTGGTCCCTGTTGCTCAATAGCGAACACAAGTACAAGAGTGCGACGCAACGAAGCTTAACCAGGGAACTTCAGCCGGTAACCAAAACAAAAAACTACAAACTTAAAAATATTACGAGTTCATAATTTTATTCTGGTGGTTGATACTTTCCATATGCACTGCGTCAAAGTATTTCACGATGAACTCTTTGCTCAATCCAAGCTTATCCCCTTTTTGAAATGCACGTTCAAGAATCGAGTTCCACCGGTTTGTCTGCAGGATGGTGATACTGTTATTCTTTTTATACTCACCGATCTTTTCTGAAATCTTCATTCGCTGGCCAAGTATCTGCATCAGTTCATCATCAAGATGATTGATCTGCTGACGCAATTTTTCCAGCGCAGCATGATATTCTTCTGAACTGCTGTCTTCTTTACGCCAAACGATTGCATCGAGCATTTCTGCAAGGCGCTCAGGCGTTACCTGTTGCTTGGCATCACTCCATGCGTTATCAGGATCAATATGGCTTTCAATCATCAACCCATCATAATCAAGGTCGATTGCTTTTTGTGCCACATCGAGTAAGATATCCCTACGGCCACATATATGCGAAGGATCGTTGATGATCATTAATTCCGGGTTACGACGTTTCATTTCAATAGCCAGGTGCCACATCGGCGCATTGCGGTATTCCGTATTTCCATACGAAGAAAAACCGCGGTGAATCAAACCGATCTGCTTCACGCCTGCTCTTGCTACACGTTCTACCGCACCGGTCCACAACTCAAGATCAGGGTTGATCGGGTTTTTAATCAGCACCGGTACATCAACACCTCTCAATGCATCGGCTACTTCCTGCACACTGAATGGATTTACGGTCGTACGTGCACCGATCCACAATACATCCACATCAAACGTCAATGCATCTTCCACCTGCTTGGCTGTTGCTACTTCAACAGTTGTCGGCAGGCCGGTTAATTTTTTTGCCTGTTGCAGCCAGGGTAAACCTTTTGCACCAATACCTTCAAACAAACCCGGTTTGGTTCTCGGTTTCCAGATACCGGCACGAAGCATATCTATTTTACCTGTTTTTGCTAAACGTTGCGCGGTGGCGATTACCTGTTCCTCTGTTTCGGCGCTGCAGGGACCGGAGATAATCAATGGACGTTTTTTCCATTTTTCCTGTGTTATCTCTTTCATTGTTGTAGTTGCTGTTTGCATGTTGTAAAGTTACACCCTCATTGCCTAACGGTCGTTAAGGGTAATTTTTATGGTTTTATAATTTATGTTTCCAGCATTTGTAATTCTATTTAACTGTCGTTGCGTCGCACCCCTGTACATTCTGTCCATTATTCATCTACTCAATACTTTCCACTTCATCCAACCTGTACATTATATCACTCCGCAAAACATATTTTACTCCATTCAAAACTTCTACCCCTTCATGTTCCAAGGAATGAAGAAATATTAATGCCATCCCTTTTTCGCCTTTAATAATTGTATCCCTGAAGGATGTTTCGCCTCTTTCATACTCTTCATTCAGGTAAACCATGAAAGTATAATAGCTAGCTTCTGAATCATCTCTAATAAAGCTATTATCTTGATGTTTTTTAAAACGATTACCCTTTGAATATTTATAAAATCTGAATAGTTCATTTAATCCTACTGCCTTGCTATTACCAATTTTTTCAGGGGCGAAAGTCTTTATTCTGTCCCATAATTTTTCCGCAAGACTAACATCCCGGTATAAAGCTCTTAAATTGTTTCTGACATTTTCGATGCGCAAAACGCCATTTTCTGTCTCAACGGTCGCGGTTTCATATCCCATCTCCTCACTTATCTCAATGAGTTCATTACACTCCTTTTCAGAAAGAAAATCATCAATAACAAAAATATTTTCGCTTACATTTTTCAATTGTTTCAGCAATTATTTTTTGTACAATAACTCATCAATCATCGGCTTTGCTTTTAAATACACACCCGCTTCAGCTTCTCCCTCTTCAAATGCACCTGTCCACACATACCGGATTATTCCTTTCTTATCAATTACATAAGTTGTCGGATAACCGGCGGAAAAAGCCTCCGTGATATTTTTAACATCGCACACTATGTCAAAGTCAAACTTATACTTCGGAAAAAATTTCGACTGTAAAGTTTTATACGAATCATAAGTTATTCCGTAAAAAGCAACACCTTTCTTTTTATAGTCTTTTACAAGTTTATTCAACGCCGGTATTTCAGCAAGGCATGGCGGGCACGCCGTAAACCAGAAATTAAGAACGATCACTTTACCGGTCAGCTTTTTGAATTCAATCGCTTCACCCGAAATAGTTTTAAACCCAATATCCGGCAACGGCTTATTCAAAACACAATTCTGCCATTTCAATGAATTATAACTAGTGTCGCCAACCGCACTATCCACATTCGTTAATGCTTTCATTATACAATCCCCAAATCCTTCCTGCGCCGAAATCATCTCCGCAGCCAAAACAACCAGTATTACAATCAAAAATCTTTTCATTCTTTTTATACTCTTCCCAATTTCCCAAAAATCTCATTAATCAAAAAAATCCCCGTTCAGACTACTTTATTATCCTTCTTATCGTATTCGCCTCATCAATCAGCTTCTTCAAATCATCATCACTCCCACTGGCAATGCTGTCCCTGAACTTCATCAACTGCTCAATATGCTCATTCAATACATCCAGTACGTTCACTTTATTCTGCATAAACACCGGCACCCACATAGCAGGGTTACTCTTAGCCAAACGCACGGTACTTTCAAAACCCGCAGATGCCAGTTCAAAGATTGCCTTATCCTCTTTTTCTTTTTCCAATACCGTATTTGCCAATGCAAATGATGTGATATGCGATATATGACTCACGTACGCCGCATGGAGATCGTGCGCCTTTGATTCCATTTCCAGCAAATGCGCGCCGATCTTTTTGTACATCGCTTTTGTCCATTCCAAAGCATCCGCATCACTATCAGCTGCATCACAAATAACAACGGCTTTGTTTTCAAACGCTCCTCTTATGGCTGCCTGCGGACCGCTGTATTCTGTTCCCCACATCGGGTGCGTCGCCACATATCTTCCCCGCTTCGGATGATTTCTTACAGCATCTATCAAATGAGATTTTGTAGAGCCGAGATCAATCACAATTTGCTTATCTACTTTATCCAGTACTTCCGGCAACAAACCAACAACAGCATCAACAGGTATCGCCAGTATCACTACTTCTGATGCAGCAATCGCTTTGTCTAATGACATCACTTCATCTACCAGTTCCAGTTCTACCGATTGCTTTGCATGTGCTGCATTCGCATCAACGCCTATCAATTTCGACGATATCTTTTTTTCATGCAACTGTATCGCCAGCGAACCGCCGATTAAACCAACGCCTACTATTGCTATTTTCTTTCTTTCCATTTTTTTGTCAGGCTTTTGAATGTTGTATCCTCATCGTTGCTTCTTCAAATTTTTCAACCGACCCGCATAAACTTACCCGAATATATTTATCCCCCGCATTGCCAAAAATTCCACCCGGAGTTATAAATACATTTGCATTATACAATACGTCATCACTCAACGCGTATCCATCTTTATATTTAGACGGTATCTTTGCCCATACAAACAATCCTACCTGTTCTTTTGAATATTTACATTTCAAAAGATCAAGCATCTGAAATACTTTTACTCTTCGTTCCCTGTATATCGCATTCACTTCATCCTGCCACTCTTTTCCCAGCATAAGCGCTTTCGCAGCTGCCAATTGAACCGGCAAAAACATACCGCTGTCCATATTGCTTTTAAACCGCAACACTTCTTCGATTCTTTGTTTGGCACCGCATAGCATACCCACTCTCCATCCGGCCATATTGTGCGATTTGCTCAATGAGTTCAATTCAATCACAACATCTTTTGCTCCATCAATGCTCAACAAACTCATCGGTGTTTCATTCAATATGAAACTATACGGATTGTCGTGAACAATGAGTATATTATTTTCTTTACCAAAGGCAACAATCCTTTCAAACAGTTCTTTCGTTGGCGCCTGACCGGTAGGCATCTGCGGATAGTTTACAAACATCAGCTTCACTTTACTGAGATTTTTTCCCGTCAACGCTGCAAAGTCAGGCTCGTAATTGTTTTTCTCTTTCAGATTATAGTCTACGCATTTACCTCCTGCCAATTTCACAGCACTCCGGTACGTCGGGTAGCCAGGATTTGGTACCAATACCTGGTCTCCATTATTAAGATACGTCATGCAGATATGCATGATACCTTCTTTACTTCCGATCAATGGCAATATCTCCGTATCCGCATTCAACTCCACATCATACCATCTCTTATACCATTCCCTGATCGCATTACGCAATACCGGTGAACCCTTATACGATTGATAGGCATGTACATTTGGCTTGGCACTCTCTTCCTGCAGCGTCTTTATTACATCCGCATGCGGTGGCAGATCAGGACTGCCGATGCCAAGATTGACAATATTCTTTCCCTGTTTATTTAATTCATCTATCTCCCGCAGCTTCTGCGAAAAATAATATTCACCAATACCTTCCAATCGTTTACTTGTCGTCATAGCTTTTTTGATAGCTGTATTTTCAATAATCATAAGAACCGTTATTAAGACTTATTTCCCCTTTTATATACTCCGTAAATCTTTAAATGTTCTGTTATCGGTTTAATCGTTTTCATTACATCATCAAACTGTTCAATACTGTCAAATTCCATATCCGCATGAAAACTGTATTTGAAATCGCTGCCCGGTATGGGGAAACTCTGCAGCTTACTCAGATTGATGCCGCCATCTGCAATAGCCGTTAACACTTTTGCCAAACTTCCTCTGGAATGATCCGTATGAAAATTTAAAGATGCTTTGTCTGCATTATTTATTTCAACCTCTGCATCTTCTCTTTTTAAAATCAAAAAACGGGTGTAATTATTTTTCAGCGTATGAATATTCGGTGCCAGAACATCCAGTTCATACAATTCAGCAGCCAATTTACTGGCAATTGCAGCGATATGTTTGCTCTTATGCTGGTGAACATGTTTTGCACTTAACGCAGTATCTTCTGTTTCCACCAGCTTCCATTTATGCTGATCAAGAAAATCATAGCATTGCTGCAGAGCCATCGTATGCGAATGCACTTCGCGTATATCATCCAGGGTTACACCAGGATTGACAAGCAAATGCTGGTTGATCTGCAGGTATACTTCGCCGATAATTTTAAGATTTGATTTTTGCAGCAGATTATAATTCGGCAAAATACTTCCCGCAATAGAATTCTCAATAGCCATCACACCACCATCACTTTCTTTTTTATTACCAGCAATACGTACAACCTCTTTAAACGTTGCGCAGGTAAGCACTTCCACATCTTTTCCAAAGAATAATTGTGCTACCATCTGGTGAAAACTTCCTTCGTAGCCCTGTATCGATACCCGTGTAGCTACCGTTTGCAGCCCGTTGCCGGTGCTGTCAGCCTGTTTTCGGCTGTTCGTTGCTGTTGTTTCTTTTGGTGTCATAACTATTGATTCTGTCTGCCCCACTCTGTTTATTGACAGATCGGGACAAAAAAAATCCCGGCCGATTTGCCAGGATTCTTATGTTGATTTTGGTTTACACTCATTTCGCTTTCAACAAAAGCAATCCTGGCTTCTTACTAAAAAAGAAGTAGTAAAAATAGAAACCAAAATATGTTTTTGTTGCTGTCATGCGTTTGCAAATATAGAGTTGTGCTTTAATCCTACCAATTATTCGTTTAACTATTTTTTACGATTACCGGTATCTGCATCATTCATCCGGATCTTTCTGCCGCGAAAGTTTTTACCATCAATCGAGCGGATCATCTTTTTTGCAGCATTTGTTTCTACTTCAATCCAGCTATTCATTTCTTTCATGTCAATCCTGCCTAATACTTCCTTGTTTAAGTCACTCATATCTAATATAAACTGTAAAAAACTCGCTTTATAAAACCCGTCCTTTGTACCAAGATTTACGAACAATCGTTGGTAACTGCCGTTGCCGCCAAAGTTTCTTCCTTTTGTATCCCGCGCCGGGTAACGATCCTGGCGTTCTCCCCTTCTTTCCACTCTTCTCTCTTCACGAAGGTTTAGATCGGCCGCATTCTCGTAATACTTCAAAAAACGGTCAAACTCCTGGGCAGCTACACGCTGCAATATTTCTTCTTTTTCTATATTGGCGAACCGTTCTCTCAACACCGGCAGGTACGCTTCGTATTCACCATGACTGATATCTGCCTGCAACATCTTGTCAATAAAGTGAAAGAATTGTTTACGGCAAACATCCTTACCCGAAGGAATATCCATTTTATGAATGCGGGTATTTACCAGTTTTTCGATCTGGCGTAACCGGTAGGTTTCTTTCGGCGTAACAATCGAAACTGAAATACCACTTTTACCGGCACGTCCTGTTCGACCACTGCGATGGGTATATACTTCCATGTCATCCGGCAATTCATAATTGATAACATGCGTTATGCCCTGCACATCTATCCCTCGTGCGGCGACATCGGTGGCAATTAATAACTGGAGGTTCTTTTCACGGAAACGCCCCATCACTTTATCGCGCTGTTGCTGTGTAAGATCGCCGTGTAATGCTTCGATATCATATCCTTCGCGGATCAACGCTTCCGTTATTTCCTGCGCATCTGCTTTTGTTCTTGTAAATATGATCCCATATAAACCGGGATTGAAATCAATGATACGTTTCAACGTTTCATACCGGTTTACCTGTTGCGTTACATAATACTGGTGATCGATATTTACATTTCCCGTATTGGCCTTACCGATAGTAATCTCAAACGGTTGATCCATGTACCGCTTGCTCACCTGCCGTATCTCCGGCGGCATCGTTGCGCTGAAGAGCCATGTACTTTGACGGTTCGGCGTATTTTTTAAAATAAACTCGATATCGTCTTTGAAACCCATGTTCAGCATTTCATCGGCTTCATCCAATACCACGTAATGAATATTTTCAAGATTGATCGCCTTTCTTTCTATTAAATCAATCAACCGGCCGGGCGTTGCCACAACAATATGTGTTCCTTTGCGAAGGTCACGGATCTGCATACTCATTGACGTACCACCATATACGGCAGTAACACCAATATGACCTGATTTCTTTTTAAATGAATGAAGGTCATTTGCAATCTGCACACAAAGTTCCCGCGTGGGACAAATGATCAACGCCTGCGGGAACTTGTCCTGTTTGTTGATCAGTTGCAATAAGGGCAAACCAAATGCTGCTGTCTTGCCGGTACCGGTTTGTGCCAGTCCCACAAAATCTTTTGTGCCCTGTAACAAAACGGGTATTGCCTTTTCCTGTATGGGTGTAGGCTGTGTAAAACCCAACGCGGCGATAGATTCCAATAAACTCTCTTCAATTCCCAACGCGTCAAACGTAGATGCTGCTGTCTGTAACATGTAACTTCTGAAAAATTATAATTAAGCCGCAAAAGTAGCCTTAATTATTTAAATGCCTGTAATGAGCCGGGACGCTGCAGCGGCCTGAATTATTAAAAAGATAATCATGAACCAGGCTGAATTGCGACTATTAAACTGACGTTCCCGCCATGTCGGGACTCTTGTACATTCTGTCCATTATTGAGCAAGGTGGATGCTGCACTAAGGGTCGGGACCCCGCACATTGCGGGAGCCTGGACCTTAAAAAAGAAGTGTATACTAAAATATGCTTCAGGCCGGGTTACCTAAACCAGGTACTGACTTCATAACCCGGCCCGACGCATTGGACCGACGCATTATTGATTTACCAAAGCCAATGCACCATGCCCGTATCGCTGACCGATATCCGGGTATTTATCAAGCAACGCTTCAATGGCCGATAAATCAGCCTTGCTTAAGGTAATATCAACCGCTTTTGCATTTTCTTCAAGATATTTTCTCTTTTTCGTTCCAGGTATCGGTATTATATCTTCACCCTGTGCCAGTACCCAGGCCAATGCAAGTTGAGCTGGTGTTGCGTTTTTTCCGCTGGCTATCTCTGCAAATTCGTTGACCAGTTTCTTTCCAGCACAGTGGGATCCGAAGCTTGGAATTCACGTGACTTGAAGTCGCG